>Ga0308171_1000137_pt1 | contig 223889 bp, 248 predicted proteins | sample PhyGR1_FD_202135 | JGI IMG/M metagenome (GOLD analysis project Ga0308171, IMG submission 202135) | Phyllosphere microbial communities from UC Gill Tract Community Farm, Albany, California, United States - DLSLSG.R1 | ecosystem: Host-associated > Plants > Phyllosphere > Unclassified | place...
TGGTCGAGAAGGGCCACAGGGCCGAGCTGAACCAGGTGTCCAGAACGTCCTCGTCCTGCGTCAGCGCCTTGCCGCCCGCCTGGGCGATGGCCTCTTCCTCGGTTTCAGCGACGTAGATCTGGCCGTCGGCGTCATACCAGGCCGGAATGCGGTGGCCCCACCAGAGCTGGCGCGAGATGCACCAGGGCTCGATATTGCGCAGCCATTCGAAATAGATCTTCTCGTAGCTCTTGGGTTCGAACACCGTGTCGCCCTGCTCCACCGCCTTCAGCGCCGGTTGAGCGAGCGTATAAGCGTCAACGTACCATTGGTCCGTCAGCCAGGGCTCGATGACCACGCCCGAGCGATCGCCGTGCGGGACGACGTGCTTGGTCTTCTCGATCTCGCGCAGCCAGTTCTCTTCCTCGGCGCGGGCGACGATGGCTTTGCGCGCGGCGAAGCGGTCCAGACCGACCAGATCGGCGGGGATTTCCGGCACGTCCTCATTGGTGATGCGCGCAAAGGCGTCCATCACGTTCAGCGCGGCCAGACCGGCGCGTTTGCCGACGCTGAAGTCGTTGAAGTCGTGCGCCGGAGTGATCTTCACCGCGCCCGAACCCTTGGTCGGATCGGCGTAGTCGTCGGCGACGATGGGGATGCGACGGCCGGTGATCGGCAGGATGACTTCCTTGCCGACCAGACCCGCGTAACGCTCGTCCTCGGGGTGAACCGCCACCCCGGTGTCGCCCAGCATGGTCTCGGGACGCGTGGTGGCCACGACGATGAAGCCACGCGTCTCGAACTCGGTGGCCTTGCCGTCGTCGTCGAAGGCGACCGGGTGCTCATAGGTCACGCCGTCGGCCAGCGGATAGGCGAAGTGCCAATAGTGGCCGTCCTGCTCGCGCTGCTCGACTTCCAGGTCCGAAATGGCGGTCTGGAAATGCGGGTCCCAGTTGACCAGACGTTTGTCGCGATAGATCAGGCCGTCCTGATGCAGCTTGACGAAGATCTTGCGCACGGCGGCGTTCAGCCCCTCGTCCAGGGTGAAGCGTTCGCGCGACCAGTCGCAGCTGGCGCCCAGGCGGCGCAGCTGGCGCACGATGGTGCCGCCCGATTCCGCCTTCCACTCCCAGACCTTGTCTATGAAGGCGTCGCGGCCCATGTCGCGACGCCCGACATTTCCGGCGGCGGCCAGTTGGCGCTCGACCACCATCTGCGTGGCGATGCCGGCGTGATCGGTGCCGGGCAGCCACAGCACGGCCTTGCCCTTCATCCGGTGATAGCGGGCCAAAATATCTTGCAGGGTATTGTTCAGCGCGTGGCCGATGTGGAGCGAGCCCGTCACGTTCGGCGGCGGGATGACGATCGAATAGGCGTCGGCGGCGCCGTCGGTGGCCTTGGCGTCGCGAGGCGCGAACAGGCCGCTCTCTTCCCACTGGGCGTAGAGGCGCGGTTCGGCGGCCTGGGGTTCGAAAGTCTTCTCGAGCATATTCATCTTCTTTCCCTAGCGCTCCGCGCGCGGCGCGTCGCTGCTTGAGGGTGGGTTTCTTGGAATGCAAAAGGGCGGCCCCGCCGGAGCCGCCCTCAGTGACTTAGTGTCTGGTGAAGCGAAGGGCTAGCCGGCGTTACGGGCGATGCGTTCTACTTCCTTGCGTACCTGGGCCTCGACGATGCCGGGCAGGTTGGCGTCCAGCCAGTCCTTCAGCATCGGGCGCAGCATGTTCTGAACCATGGCCTCCACCGTATTGCCGCTGACGAACGGCAGGTCCTGCGGCGCGGCGGCGACGGGGGCTTCCGGCTTCTGGAAAGTCGCGGCCAGGCCGGCGAAGGCCGAGGCGGCGCTGGCGGCGGCGCTTTCGCCGACCAGGGAATCATAATCCGAGGTGGCGACAGCCTCCGGCGCGGGCTCCGGCTGGGCGCCCGGGAAAGGCGCCACGTCGGCGACGTCCAGATCGCCGATCGATTCGGCCGCCGGCGCTTCGTAGCGCTCGGTCAGCTCCAAGACTTCGTCCTCGACCGGCGCTGGCGCTTCGGCCGCAACCTCGACCGGTTCCGGCGAGACTTCGACCACGGGTTCCGGCGCGGCGACGGCGGTTTCCGCCGGGGCGTCGTCTTCAGAGATGATCCGGCGAATCGACGCCAGAATCTCTTCCATCGTCGGTTCTTGGGCGGTCTGGTCGGTCATGGCAGAACCTTGGGCGAGCGGGGCTGAACCTGATAGGGACCGCCGACTGGCGCTGTGGGCGCGCGACGATCAGGGCCGGACAAACTGACTCGCCCTCCCCTTGTCTCTGTCGTCGCACCAACGCCCGTCAGAATCAACGAACGTTTTTCGCCTGTCAGGCTAATCCCGGCTCAATTACCGGGGGCGGTGCGGACGACTTCGCTCTTCAACTGGGCGTCGATCGGCGCGTCCTCGACATCGGTCGCCGGGGTGATCCCCGGCGAGGCGACGCGATCCAGGGCCTCGACCACGCCGTCCCATGGCAGACCGCCGCGGTTGCGCACGGCGTTGTAGTTGGCCTCAGCGTCATAGGCGTCGATCGTCGGATCCAGGTTCGGTCCGCCCAGACGCCCCATGGCGGCCAGAAGCTGCGCCTGGGCCACGTACTGATTGCGGTTGGCGCTGGCCAGGGTGACCTGGGCCGAGCGCAGCTCCAGCTCCTGGTTCAGGACGTCGAGAGTGGTACGCAGGCCGACCTGGGCTTCCTGACGCACGCCTTCAGCGGCGACCGACGCGGCGCGCACAGCTTCCTGACCGGCTTGCAGGGTCGATTTGGCGGCGACAGTCTGGGCATAGGCCGAGCTGACGCTCTGCAACACCCCGCGACGCTCGCCCTCGACGCTGATTTGCGCGGCGTTGGCGCGCTCCAGCGCCTGCGCCACGCGCGACCGATTCAGACCGCCTGTGAACAGCGGCACAGACACGCTGGCGCCGGCCGTGAAGCTGGTGCGGTCGCTCAGGTCAAAGCCGGACAGGTCGTTCGCCGTCCCGCCATAGGAGGCTTGCAGACGCGCCGAAGGCAGGTATTCGGAACGCGCCGCCGCCACATTGGCCTCGGCCGCTTCCAGAGCATAGATGGCTGCCCGCACGCCGGGGTTTTCGACCAGCGCCACGTCAAGCGCGCCATCGAAATCGGTCGGCAGGCCCGGCAGGACCGGCAGGGTTTCCATATTGGCGGGCGCCTGGCCGACGACGGCGGCATAGGCGGCGCGCGACACCGACAACTGGGCCTGGGCGTTGGCCAGGTCGGCGTCGGACTGGGCCAGACGGGCTTCCGACTGAGCCACGTCGGTGCGCGTGATCTCGCCCACCTCGAAGCGGGCGTTGGATTCATCCAGCTGGCGACGCAGGACGGTGATGTTTTCCTGGCGGATGCGCAGGATCTCCATGTCACGCACGACGTCGGCATAGGCCTGGACGACCGAGGTCATCACCTGCTGTTCGATGTCGCGCAGGTTTTCGCGCCCCGCGCGGACGTTGGCCTCCGCCGCGTCGATGCCGCGGGCGGTGCGTCCTGCCGTCCAGATATTCTGGGACAGGCTGACGCTGGCGCTGGCGCCGTCGTCTTCGGTGGTCCCCGTCCGCGCAACCTCGTCCGGAATGCCGTCGCCGTCCGTGTCGATCAGCTGACCGCCCTGAACGCGCGTACGAACATAGTCCACCCCGGCCGAGGCGCTGATGGTCGGGCGCAAACCTGCACGCGCCTGAACAATGGTTTCGTCCAGGGCGCGCTGATTGGCGCGCTGAGCCAGCAGCGTCGGATTGGTGCGATAGGCCAGGCCGATGGCTTCCTGCAGGGTCTCAGCCGCCGCCGGAGCCACGCCGCCCCCCACAACGAGGGCGACCAGACCGACCGAAGCGAGCGCGCGCGAGCGTTTCAACATGAACCTATTCCTGCCTGACGCCCCCGACGGCGCGCCCCGTAATGCCTGAATGGCGTAGTTGGAGGCTCCGCTCGCCCTGCGCCAGTTAAGTTTTTTTCACGCAGCCGACGACGAAGTCCGTCGCCCCTGGCGAACTAGAGCGCGAAGGCGGGCGCCGGTACCAGTTCGGCCAGAATCGGCGGCATGGCGTCGAACAGTTCGCGACGCGAAACGCCGTCACGACCGCGGACATAGAGGACCGCCTTGCCTACCGCGCCCGAGCGCTCGACCACCGCAAGCCGGCCGCCGGGACGCAGGGCTGCGATCCATGATTCGGGACGCTCCGGCACAGCGGCCTCGCTGACAATCAGGTCATAGCCCTCGCCCTGCGGCTGGCTCAGCGGGGCCACGACTGTAGAAACGCCCTCATCGGCCAAGGCCGCGCCGGTGACCTCGAACACGGCGTCGTCTGATTCTTGCGCCGTCACCGTCAGACCCATGCGCGCCAGAACGGCGGCGGCGTAGGGGCCGGCCAGAACCAGGGCCTTTTCCCCCGCGCGCGCATCCAGCGCCTGCATCAGCTTGCCCAGATCGCGCGGCAGCATCAGGCGACGATCGCCAGCGATTTCCGGCTCGATATCGGCATAGGCGGAGAAGGCGCGGTCTGCGGCGCAGAATCGCTCGCGTTCGACAGCGCCGAAAGCGGCCTGCAGGTTACGGTCCGTGACGTCGTTCACCCGGACCTGCGAGTCCAGCATGACCTTGCGTGCAGCGGCGAAATCCATGGTTCCGTGGTCCTTTAGGTCGGCGTAAGCGAAGAAATCTGCGGCGCTTATAGGTCCGCGCGTTGCAGCCGACAATCCGATCTGATAGCTGACGCCCCTCGCGATGGTTCGGGTCTCGGTTTCGAGACTCATATGGCCTGATGGCGGAGTGGTGACGCAGAGGACTGCAAATCCTTGCACCCGGGTTCGATTCCCGGTCAGGCCTCCATCGCGACAAACAGTGAGCCGCCCTTCGGGGCGGCTTTCTTGTTTCCGGCCCGCCTTTTGTTGTCGTTAGTCGCCCCGGCCCCAGGCGTCGTCCTCACGCGCCCTCGCGATGTCTTCCGGTGTCGGGTCGGGCGCGCCGTCGTCATCCTTGTCCTCGAACCGCCTGGGCTGGACGAAGGCGAACCCGGCTCCTGCCGCTAGAAGGGCCAGCACACCGATCAGGATCAAGGCCGTCAAAGTATTCATGGTCACCTCCCGAGGTCATGAAGCCAACGCCTTGCCTCCCGTTCCGCTCCCATGACGCTGCGGGTTTCAGACGCAGGCGGCCGTGGTCAGATGATGCAGGGCCACCGCGCTGGTCGTCGCGACGTTGAGGGAATCAAAGCCGCCCGACATGCGAATCGCCAGCGGCCGACAGCGCGCGATCACTTCGGCCGGCAGGCCGGGGCCTTCAGATCCCAGCAGGATGGCGGTGCGCGCCGCGGGCTTCAGCTGCGACAAGCTTTCGCTCGCCGATGGCGTCAGCGCCAGGACCTCGAAGCCTCTCGCCTGCAAGGCCTCGACCATGGTGGCCGCCTGCGCGCCCTCGACGAAGGACGTGCGCAGAACAGCCCCTACGGAGACCCGGATAGCCTTGCGGTAGAACGGATCACAGCAGGTCTCGTCCAGCAGAAGGCCGGCCGCCCCGAACGCCGCCGCATTGCGAAACAGGCCGCCCATGTTGTCGTGATTGCCGATGCCGCAGGCCCCGACCACCACCGCGTGTTCGGGCAGCGCATCCAGAAAGGCCTCCAGACCCAGCGGTTCCGGCTTGCGCCCCAGGGCCAGGATGCCCCTGTGCAGATGAAAGCCGGCTATGGCATCCAGCACCGGCTGCGGCGCCACATGCACGGGCGTCCCCTCCGGCAGCCGTTCCAGCGCGTCACCCAGCGCTTCCAGCCGCTTCTCTGCGATCAGCACTGCTACGGGCGCACAGCGCGACGCGGGGGACGCCAGCACGCGCAGCACCACCTCGCCCTCAGCGACAAACAGCCCCTGCCGGCCTGTCAGGTCACGCTCTTTCACGTCTCGAAAGGCCAGGACGCAGGGATCGGCGGGATCGGAGACACGGATCAAATTCATGCCGAACCTTCTAGCCCAGCCTGCCGAATAAATTTCGGCGTTTTCTGCACTTTATCCGTTGCATGAATCAAAAAGGCGCTGCTATACGGCGGCCTCCCCCGAGGGGATGTTCCGCGGTAGCTCAGTGGTAGAGCAGCCGACTGTTAATCGGCTGGTCGTAGGTTCGAATCCTACCCGCGGAGCCACTCGGGGGCATTAAGCCCATGAAATCGTCAGGCTTGATCACCGCTTCGGCGATCTTTTTCCATGCGCGTTTCATAGAAAAACAGTTCACCCCGCGTGATGACCGGCGCCCGGCGACGCTGCTCCCTTGACTCATCCAGCACCGTGACAACCTCAAAAGCTGAACCGCGCATCATGCTCGAACTTGCCCCGGACGTCCTGGCCTTCCTCTTCGTCGCTGCCGTCGCAGCAGGCTTCATCGACGCGATAGCCGGCGGCGGCGGACTGATAACCGTTCCCGCACTTCTGGCCGCCGGCGTCCCGCCCGTAGCCGCCATCGCAACCAACAAGGTCCAGGGCAGCTTCGGCACGGCCGCCGCCACCTGGACCTTCTGGCGAAAAGGCCGGATCGATTTCGCGCTCCTGAAGTGGCCGCTGATGGCAACCGTGGTCGGCGCAGGCTTTGGCGCCGTCGCCGTAACCTTTGTCGACACAGCCTGGCTGCTGGTTCTTCTTCCCGTGCTCCTCGCCGGGATCGCGATCTATTTCCTGATCGGGCCGAAGGCCAGCGACGAGGACGTCCGCGCTCGTCTGACGCCGTTCGCGTTCGGGGCCGTCGCCGGCGGTATCGGTTTCTATGACGGCTTCTTCGGACCGGGGACCGGCTCGTTCTTCGCCCTGGCGCTTGTCACCCTGCTCGGCATGGGCCTGACTCGCGCGACCGCCCATACAAAAGCGCTCAACTTCGCGAGCAATATCGTCTCCGTGGTGGTCTTCGCCGTGGGCGGTCACGTCCTGTGGGCGACAGGCCTGATCATGGCCGCCGGTCAGGTCTTCGGAGGCTGGCTCGGCTCTCACGCCGCGATGCGGTTCGGACCCAGGCTCATACGCCCCTTGCTGGTGATCATCTGCCTCGGGATGGTGGTGAAACTGCTGTCCGACAACTCCAACCCGATATACCTGTGGATCGCGAACCGTCTTTGAGGACCGCCAAGGCATCCCCCAGAAAAAAGCCCGACGCATGCGCGCCGGGCTGAAGTCGTTCGGTGATGGTGGGTGTCCTCGAAAGATAAGAAGACAGGATGTTGATCAACCGGTTTGGTTAATCAAACGTGAATTGTCCTGAATCGGCACATCACGCATCCGGGAACCAACTGGTCTGCCGCGCGGTCGACGACAGCAGTCGCGTCAGACGCCACCCGCCCTGCGAGCGTTCGATCCGCCCAACGCCGTCGCTTGAGGCCGGCCCTGGATAGGAGAATGAGACGCCCCCGACGACGACCGTCGCTGGCCCATCTCCGACGTGTGAAAGCGCCGCCGTCCACCGCCCGCTGGAATCCGGAACCACCTCGACGGCCGCCGCGCCGTCGGCCGACACCGACACGCGCACGCCCGGCCTCGCCCGACCCGTGACCACCAGCCCCTGCCCATCCCCGTCGACCGAGTCCAGCGCCGGCCCAGCGGATAGTCTGCGACTCGCGCCGCCGTTGGTCACCAGAGCGGCCAGCGGCGCGTCCTCCCCCGTCAGGATCAGTTGCTCGGGCCCTGCCGCGGGAAACTGCCCGACCTGAACTTCCGGGGTCAAAACCATGGCGGACGGCAGCGCGCCGACCCGCAGCTCGAACCGCCCCGCGTCATCCGTCCCGGCGGCGAAGGCGCGGTCTTGATCGCCGCGCAACACCACGCGACTTCCCGGCGGGGCATCGCCGCGGACGATCAGATTCGCGCCCTGACGTTCAACAGCGCGGATGCGCGGCGCAGCGGTCCAGCCGCCGTCCTGCCGGGCCTCTTCGCCCTTCGAGCGCTCGACGGGAGCATTACATCCCCCCAGCACCAATGCGGCGCCGATCCCGGCGACGACAATCCGACGTTTCATCCTGACCCGCGTAGCGATATGCCTGTCCCCTCAGATAGCGCGGCCGACGTCGCCCTGTCTTCCTTCCTGTATCGAGGCCCCATGTCTTTGCCGCCTGCCAACATCGCTTCCTTCGACGGCCGCTCGGTCTGCCTGTTCTGCGGCTCGTCAGACGGCGCGGACCCGCAGTATGTTGAGGCCGCCAGCGCCTTCGGCAAGGCGACGGCCGAGGCGGGCTGGCGGCTGGTCTATGGCGGCGGCGGCGTGGGCCTGATGGGCGCCTCTGCGCGCGCGGCGCACGAGGCAGGCGGCCGGGTCGTCGGCATCATGCCGGCCTTCCTGCGAAGCCGCGAACGCCTGTTCGACGACGTGGAGACGATCGTCGTCACCTCGATGCACGAGCGCAAGCAACTGATGTACGATCAATCCGACGTCTTTGTCGTCGCCCCCGGCGGCATCGGCACCCTGGAAGAAGCCATCGAACTGCTGTCGTGGAAGCGTCTGGACCTTCACGCCAAGCCGGTCATCTTCCTGAACCTGAACGGCTTCTGGGAAAACTACTTCGCCCTGATCCGCCACAGCGTGCAGGAAGGCATGACGCCAGCCAGCTTCCTCGACGCCTATGTCAGCGTCGATACGGTGGAGGAAGCGATCGCCGCCATGAAAATGGCCGAGGAAACGCCGCACTTGAAACATGATCGTCGGTAAGTAAACGAGGGTTACTAAACGTCGTTCCGTTACCGAAACCGCATTGACAGTTTCCAAAGAAAACGGACTATGGCGCCACAAGGGCGAGCGCCCTACCCTTATCGGAGACCTGTCCATGCGTGCTCTTCTCGTCGCCGCAGCGCTGTTCATCGCTGCCCCCGCCTTCGCCGCGGACGCCCCGGCCACCAGCCTGACGCTCGCTGATGCAGCCAAGGCTCCGGCTGGCCGCGTCATCGTCGACGGCGCCGCCTGGCGCTGTGAAGGCGCGGCCTGCACCGCCTCGGGCGGAACCAGCCAGCCCGCCGCACGCGCCTGCCGCCGCGTGGTCGCCAAGCTCGGCCAGGTCACGGCCTTCAGCTACAAGGGCGAGACCCTGGACGCACAGGCCCTGGCGACCTGCAACGCCGGCTGATCCAGCCGCCATTGCGCTGAGAACGAAGAAGGCCGCCTTCGCGAGAAGGCGGCCTTTCTTGTATCCGATGAGGGCTAAGGCTTAGCCCGCCTCGCCCTTCAGACGACGCACGATGGCCTCGCGACCGATCAGCGGAGCCATGGCCGCCATATCCGGGCCATGCGCCTGTCCCGTCAGGGCCAGACGCAGCGGCATGAACAGGCCCTTGCCCTTGGCGCCGGTCTTCTCCTTCACCGCCGCCGTCCACGCCGACCAGGCGTTGGCGTCGATGACGTCGGGCAGAACTTCCAGGGCCGCAGCCGCAAAGGCCGGGTCCTCAATCACCGGCGTGACCGGGCCGATGACGATCCGCGCCATATCGGCCACGTCCGCGAACTTGTTCAGGTTGCCCCGCACCGTGTCCCAGAAGGTCTCGCCCAGATCGACGCCCAGCGCCGCCAGACGCGGCTGCGCCTCGGCATAGGTCATGGCGTGCAGGGCCTGAGCGTTCAGGCGGTCCAGATCGGCGGTGTCGTAACGCGCCGGCGAGCGGCCCATCTTGGAGAAGGCGAAGGACTGCCCCAGAGCCTCGACCGAGGCGGCGATCTCCAGATTGTCCGAGGTGCCGATCTTGCCCAGGTGGCTGGTGATGGCGATGGGCTCATAGCCCTGGTCGCGCATGTCGCTGATCGACAGTGAGCCCAGACGCTTGGACAGGGCCGCGCCGTCGGCGCCGACCAGCAGCGGCATGTGAGCGAAGCCGGGAACCTTGGCGTCCAACGCCTCGAAGATCTCGATCTGCGCCCCGGTGTTGGTGACGTGATCCTCGCCCCGGATGATGTGAGTGATGTCCATGTCGATGTCGTCGACGACCGACGGCAGCGTATAGAGGAACAGGCCGTCCTCTCGGATCAGCACCGGGTCCGACATCGAAGCGGTGTCCACCTCGGCGTGACCGCGCGCCAGATCTTCCCAGGCGACGCGCTTGCCGTCCAGCTTGAAGCGCCAGTGCGGACGACGACCCTCGGCCTCATAGGCGGCCTTCTCGGCCTCGCTCAGGTCCAGCGCGGCCCGGTCGTAGATCGGCGGCAGACCGCGCGACAGCTGCACCTTGCGGCGGCGATCCAGCTCGTCCGAGGTTTCATAGCAGGGATAGAGCCGGCCCGACGCCTTCAGGCGCGCGGCGGCCTCCTCATAGCGGTCGAACCGCTTGGACTGGTTGTAGCGCTCGTCCCAGACCAGACCCAGCCAGGTCAGATCCGTCTCGATTCCGTCCTCGAACTCCTGCGTCGAGCGGGCCAGATCGGTGTCGTCGATGCGCAGCACGAACGAACCGCCCTGCCCCTTGGCGAACAGCCAGTTCACCAGAGCGGTGCGGACATTGCCGACGTGCAGCTTACCCGTAGGCGACGGGGCGAAACGAACCTTGACGGACATGGGGGATCAACGACCTCGATAGGAAGGCGGCTTGGTCGCGCCGCCGTCCGCTCAAGTCAAGTCGATCCGCCCAATCAGTCCAGATCAGTCGTCGCGATGGACCCGTTCGCGACGCTCATGCCGCTCCTGGGCCTCGACCGACAGGGTCGCCGTCGGTCGCGCTTCCAGTCGGCCCAGACCGATCGGTTCGCCCGTGTCCTCGCAGTAGCCGTAGGACCCGTCCTCGATCCGGCGCAGCGCATCCTCGATCTTGGAGATCAGCTTGCGTTGCCGGTCGCGAGTCCGGAGTTCCAGCGCCCGGTCGGATTCCGACGAGGCCCGGTCCACCAGATCCGGGTGGTTTTCGGTTTCGGCTTTCAGATTAACGACAGTGCCCTTGGACTCGCGGAGGATGTCATCCTTCCACGCCAGAAGCTTGGCCTTGAAATAGGCCAACTGCCGCTCGTTCATAAACGGCTCGTCGTCGGTGGGACGGTACAAGACCGAGTCCCCCTCGATCACAGACGCTAATGCGTTCATCGCACTCACGCTCATCTATCTGCGCCCCCCTGCGGCGCAAAGGCCGTATAGGCAAGGTCGAGAGTCGCGGCAATGGCGTTCACGAGTCCGCGTTCTTGTTAAGCTGCATTAACCTGCGGCCAGTGTGGCAAATTGCCCTCACTTACCGTTGAAAACCTGACATTTCGCCAGCGTTTCCCACAGCTTCTAGGCGCGAGCCCGCGCCGCCTCCGCCTTGGCCATTTCCACGGCGGCACGCAGATCAATCTGGTCCAGCACACCTTTCAGGCCCGGATCGGCGTCATCGGGCCGCTCCTCGCGCAACGATCGGGCCAACCGCTCCAGGGCGGGCGCGCCGTCATGGCCGTTCAGCAGCGCCAGCTTCAGCTCGTCCAGCCGGTCCAGCAGCCCGCCGCCGCGACGAATCGCGCGACGCCGACGCTCGGTGGCGTCCTCTACGCCTTGGAGGGCCATCAGCGCCGACACGCCCGATACGCTGGATGCGGACGACGTCGCAGCCGCCGACGCCGGCCCGGACGCCGCCCCGCTGGCCGGCAGGCTGAAACCGCCCGCCGCCTTTGCGGAGCGCGAGCCTTGCGACGATGTAGCGCCCGAGGGGCCGGAGACCTTCATGATCAATGCTCCCGATCAGACGGGACCATGCGTCAGGAGCGTCACCGCTTGGTTAACGCCCCGGCAGAATCTGCCGCCGCCACCTCCGCCCGACCTCCATCACCGTTGAATTCGATGAATAATCTAATCGGCACGAACTTCGCATGGTTAATCGGGAACGCCTCAACAGGACGTCTGTCGTATGCAGAAGTTGCTCACCGCCCTCCTCGCCTCCGCTTCCGTCGCGCTGATTCTGGCTGCGACGCCGAGCGCGGTCGAGGCACAGTCGCGTATCAAGGACATCGTCTCGATCGAGGGGGTTCGCACCAACCAGCTGGTCGGCTACGGCCTGGTGGTCGGCCTGAACGGCACGGGCGACTCCTTGCGCAACTCGCCCTTCACCCGCCAGTCGCTGGAGGGGATGATGGAGCGTCAGGGCGTCAACATTCGCGGCGCCAACCTGAACACCAAGAACGTCGCAGCGGTCATGATCACCGCCGACCTGCCGCCCTTCGCCACGCCGGGCTCGCGCCTGGACGTCGCCGTCTCGGCCATGGGCGACGCCAAGAGCCTGCTGGGCGGCACCCTCCTGGTCACGGCCCTGCAAGGCGCGGACGGCGAAATCTATGCGGTGGCGCAAGGCTCGGTTCAGACCGGCTCCGTCTCGGCCTCGGGCGGCTCGGGCTCCTCGGTGACGCGCGGCGTGCCGACCGCCGGCCGCATCGCCTCGGGCGGCGTGGTCGAGCGCGAGACCGGATTTGACCTGTCGGCCATGCCCATCGTGCGCCTGACCCTGCGCAACCCCGACTTCACCACGGCCCAGCGCGTCGCCGCCGCCATCAACCAGACCTATCCCAACAGCGCCATGGCCGAGAACGGCACCGTCGTCGCCATCCGCGCCCCACAAACGATGGGCATGGCCGGCTTCGTCAGCCAGGTCGAGAACCTGCCCGTTCGCGTCGACGCCCCGGCCAAGGTCATCATCGACGAAGTCAATGGCGTCATCGTCATGGGCGACGCCGTCCGCATCTCCACCGTCGCCATCGCCCAGGGCAACCTGACCGTCTCGGTCCAGGAAAACCCCATGGTCAGTCAGCCCGAGCCCTTCAGCCGCGGCGGCCAGACGGTCGTGGTGCCTCAGTCGAATGTCTCGATCGAGGAAGAAACCGGCCGCCAGATGCGGATCGTCAACGGCGGAACCTCGCTCTCCACCCTGGTCAACGGCCTCAACGCCCTCGGCGTCAGCCCGCGCGACATGATCAGCATCCTGCAAGCCATCAAGGCCGCCGGCGCCCTGCAAGCCGACATCGAGGTGATGTAATGGACGCCCTTCCCATCGCCAGCCTTGCTCCCACGGACGCCGCGGCCAAACGCGGCCAGTCCCCGGAAAAGATCCGCGAAACCGCCGAAGCCTTCGAGGCCAGCTTCCTGTCGCAGATGCTCAAGCCCATGTTCGAAGGATTGCAGACCGACGGCCCGTTTGGCGGCGGCGAAGGCGAGTCCACCTGGCGCAGCTTCCTGATCGACGCCATGGCCAAGCAGGCCGTCAAGGCCGGTGGAATCGGCATGGCCGACACCGTCATGTCTGAAATGCTCAAGATGCAGGAACAGGCTGCGTGACCCCCGACATCGAGACCTCCACCCTTCGCGCCCGTCAGCTGATCAACCTGACCCAGGCCCTGACCGAACGCCTCAGCGCCGAGCGTGACGCCTTCCGCGCCCATCGCGCCCAGGATGTCGCGCACGGCATGGCCGAGACCCAGGAACTGGCCAACCTCTATCGCCGCGAGTCAGCCCAGGCCAAGGCCGCCCCCGCCTTCCTGTCCGTCATCCCGGAGGCCGAGCGCGACGCCCTGATCGCCGCAACGGAGGTCTTCGAGGCCGTCCTCGCCGAGCACGCCCTGACTGTCGACGCCGCTCGCCAGGTGTCCGAGGGCCTGGTCCGCACTATAGCCGCCGAGGTCGCCGGGGCTCGCGCCCAGGGCGCCGGCTATGGCGCCTCCGGTCGCGCCACCGAGGGCGATGGCCGCGCCGTGGCCCTGAATCGCAAAGCCTGAACCGGGGCGCTGGGTTTTCTTAACGGGCTAGGCTGCATCGTGCTTTCATGAGCCTGAAATCCCGCCTCCTTGGTCTGGCCTTCGCCGCCGCCGACGCCCTGATCGAGGTGGACGACAAGGCTCAGGTCACCTTCGCCCTGGGCGCGGGCGCCGTCGCCGGGCAGACTTCGGCCAATTGGATCGGGCGGCCCCTCATCGAGTTGCTGGCTCCGTCCAGCCGCCCCCTGGTCCTGGACGCGCTCGCCGCCCTCGGTTCCGGCGGTCGCAGCGAGCCGCTGGAAATTCTTGCCGACTGCGGCGACGGCCGCGTTCGGCGCGCTGTGTTTCGCGCCTTCATCCTGCCGGAGCTGGCGCCTGCCGTATCCTGCGCCCTGATCTACGACGGTTCGGCGTTCGAACTCCTGCATGAAGATGCCGCTTCCGCGCTCTCCGATGCGGAGGGTTTCCTCGCGCTTGCTCGCGACAGTCTCAGCGGCAAGACCAGCGCCGCCTTGCAACGCCTGGCCATGGCCTTCATCGAGGTGCAGGGTCTCAGCGCCGCCAATGACGCCGCCAACGAGCGGGTCGCCGCCCGCATCGGCGCCCGCCTGCAACTGGCTTCCCACGACGGCGTCAGCGCCGGACAACTGACCACAAACCGCTACGCCCTGATCCGGGACGCCGGTGACAGCCGCGACCTCGACGCCGAAGTCCGTGAAGCCGGGCTGGCCGAAGGCCTGACCCTGACATCGCGCACAAGCGAGGTCGCCGTCGGTTCCGACGCCCTCTGCGCCCTACGCGCCATGCGCTTCGCCATCGAGGGCTGCTTGAAGGACAACAATGCTCAGCCCGAACTCAGCTTCGCCGACTCGCTGTCGCGCACGCTGAAGGACGCCGATCGTTTCCGCGGCATTGTGCGCGACCGCGAGTTTGCTCTCTTCTATCAGCCCATCGTCGATCTGAAGACGCGCGCCGTACACCACTTCGAGGCCTTGGCCCGATTCGGACAGGCCGGAGGCCCGGCGCCTGCCATCCGCATGGCCGAGGAACTGGCTCTGATCGAAAGCTTCGACCTGGCCGTGGCCGAAAAAATTGTCCATCGGCTGCGGCAGCCGGGCTCCGGACTGCTGAAGATCGCCATCAACGTCTCCGGCGCTTCATTGGCGAACGACGCCTACGTCGCCGCCCTCCTGCGCATGACGGCGACAGAGCCGGAAAACCGCCGCCGCCTCATCGTCGAAATCACCGAGACCGCCGCCCTCGCCGACATCGCCGCCGCCAACCGCCGCATCGGCGCCCTGCGCGACGCCGGGATCAAGGTCTGCATCGACGACTTCGGGGCCGGATCCGCCGCCTTCGACTATCTGCGGGGCCTTTCCGTCGACACGGTCAAGATAGACGGCGCCCTTGTTCGCGGCGTCGAGGGCGATGCCCGCACCCGCACGATGATCGGGCACCTGGTCGAGCTTTGCGGCTCGCTGGAAATGACCACCATCGCCGAAATGATCGAAACCGAAGACGCGGCGCAGGCTGTTCAGGCCCTGGGTGTCGGCTATGGCCAGGGTTGGCTGTTCGGCCGCGCCGAGGCTGAACCCGTCACCATCGCTCCGGTGGCCCAGCGCGCCCGTCGCCAGGGCGTGGTCGACGCCTGGGGCTGACATCCTGCCTAATTCGACGCGGCTCTCCCAATAATTTTCGGGGATTGCGAGACCCTCGTCCGCCGCCTGGGTCACAGCCTGAATGCAGTGCACGAATCCGGGCGCGTCAGCCGAACCTCCCGATCCACCCCTACATTGTCCGTGAAGTCCCGGTCATGGGTCACGATCACCAGCGCCCCGTCATAGGTCGCCAAGGCCGCCTCTATGGCCGCAATCGAATCCAGATCCAGATGGTTGGTCGGCTCGTCCAGGATCAGCAACTGCGGCGGCTTCGCGCCCGTCATGACGCAGGCCAGCGCCGCCCTCAGCCGCTCGCCGCCTGACAGCGTCCCCACCGTCCGGTGCGCCGCCGTATTGCGGAACAGGAACCGCGCCAGCGCCGCATGGGCCTCGTTCGGCGTCCCCTCCGGGTTCAGCCGCCGCCAGGCCGCGATCAGGGTCTCCTCCGGCTTCAGGATCGCCGCGGTCTGATCCAGCAAGGCTGCGGTCACAGGCCGCTCGATACGCCCCGCCGTCGGCTCCAGCTCTCCCGAGATCAGCTTCAGCAGCGTCGTCTTGCCCGCACCGTTGGACCCCGTGATCGCCACCCGCTCCGGCCCCGTCAGCCGCAGCGAAACCGGCCCGACGATCAGCCGCCCCTCAGGACTGCGCCACTCCACCCCGTCCAGCGCCAGCACGGCCCTGCCCGCCGCCAGACCTGTCGGAGGCATGGGCACGGACAGCAGCCGGGCCCGCTCGACCCGCTCGCGCGCCTCAATCAGTTGCGCCTCGACCTCGGCGCGGCGGCGTTCGGCGAGCCGCCCTTCCCGCGCCCCGGATTCCTCGGCCCGCTGCGCCTTGGCGTCCAGCAGGATCTTGGGATCGGAGGTTCCCGCCCGATGCGCCCGTCCCGCCTTGTCGCGCTTGGCCTTCTTCTCCAGAGCCGTCTGCGCCTCGCGGGCGGCGCGACCGACCTCGCGCTCAGCCGTCTCCAGATCGCGCTCCGCCGCCGCACGCTCAGCATCGCGCCGCTCGACATAGAGGTCCCAGCCGCCCCCATAGCTCCGCGCGCCCAGGCTCGACAGATCCAGGATCCGGTCCATCCGCCGCAGCAGGCCCCGGTCATGGCTGACCGTCAGCACCCCGCCCGGCCAGCGCCCCACGACCTCGGCCACCAGGGCCCGCGCCTCGGCGTCCAGATGGTTGGTCGGCTCGTCCAGCACGATCAGGTCGGGCGTCGCCAACAACAGGCCAGCCAGCCGCAACCGCGTCTGCTCGCCCCCGCTCAGACTGCTTGTGGGCCGATCCAGCGCCAGCCCCGTCAGCCCGACCTGGGCCAGAGCCTCATCCAGCCGCGCCTCCAGCGTCCAGTCCGCCTCGGCCATGTCCTCGACCGAACCTTCGCCCGCCAGCACCCGCGCCAGCAAGGCCAGTGGTTCCGCCGCGCCCAAGGTGTCGGCCACGGTCTCGCCCGGCGCGGGCTCATAGGTCTGCGCCAGCCAGCCGACCGTCCCGGCGCGCGCCACCGTTCCCTCCGCGGGCTCGGCCAGACCGGCGAGAAGGCGCAGCAGCGTGGTCTTGCCCACGCCGTTGCGGCCAACGACGGCCGTGCGCTCGCGCCCGAAGGCGAGGCTCAGATTATCGAATAGGGAATGTCCGTCAGGCGTGCGGGCCGCGACGCTGTTGAGCGTCACGAACGCGGATGCGGACGGGTTGTGGCTTGGGTTGGGCGAGGACAAGGGCGAGCACCAGCAGCGGAGCGGAAAGGGCGATACCGATTTCCAAAGCGCTGATCATGATCGTCGTGCCTCCTCGTCAAATACGTTGGCTTGATGAAAGGATGGGTGCTGATCTTTCGCAGCGCAACCCCAATTCTCCCGTTCCGCTTTTGCAACGCAACGCGGCGCGCCTATGTTCCAGCCATGACCGCGTCTGACCGAACCGTCGCCTTCCGCATCGACAAGCCCTTCCCCGACCGCGCCGAGGCCGCCGCCCGCCGCGCCGAAGCGGTCGCTCGCATCCGCGCCGAGACCGGCATCGACGAGGCTATGATCGACGCCCTGGTCGAGGGATTCTACGCCCGCGTCCGCGACGACGCGCTGATCGGCTCGATCTTCGCCGAGCGCATCTCGGAATGGGGTCCGCACCTGGAACAGATGAAGCTCTTCTGGTCCTCGGTCGCCCTGTCCACCGGGGTCTATCAGGGCCGGCCCATGCCCAAACACCTGCCCCTGCCCATCGACGCCCGCCACTTCGACCGCTGGCTTCAGATCTTCGAGACGACCGCCCGCGACCTCTGCCCGCCCGTCGCCGCCGAACATTTCGTCACCCGCGCCCGCCGCATCGCCGAAAGCCTCGAGCTCGGCGTCGCAAACGCCAACAACGTCCTGGTCGGCCCGGGCGAGCGCTACCGCCGCCCTGAACCCGCCTGGGCGCCCGACAACTGAACGGAAGTTCTCATATTGTTCTTGCTGAAAAGCGCGAATTGATCCCCATATAGCGTCGTCGCCCCGGACCGTTTCGGGGTCTCCCGCGTTCCCGGATTCCATGACCGAAAAGCACAACTTCATCCGCGTTCGCGGCGCCCGCGAGCACAACCTCAAGGGCGTGGACGTCGATATCCCGCGCGAGAAGCTGGTCGTGATGACCGGGCTGTCAGGCTCGGGCAAGTCCTCGCTGGCGTTCGACACCATCTACGCCGAGGGCCAGCGCCGCTACGTGGAATCGCTGAGCGCCTATGCGCGCCAGTTCCTGGAGTTGATGGGCAAGCCGGACGTGGACCTGATCGAGGGCCTGTCGCCGGCCATCTCCATCGAACAGAAGACCACGTCCAAGAACCCGCGCTCGACCGTCGGCACGGTCACGGAAATCCACGACTACATGCGTCTGCTCTGGGCGCGGGTCGGCGTCCCCTATTCGCCCGCCACCGGCCTGCCGATCGAGAGCCAGACCGTCAGCCAGATGGTAGACAAGCTGAACGCCCTGCCCGACGGCGAGCGCATCCTGCTGCTGGCCCCTGTCGTTCGCGGCCGTAAGGGCGAATACAAGAAGGAGATGGCCGAGTGGCAGCGCAACGGCTTCCAGCGGCTGAAGATCGACGGCGAATTCTACGCCATCGAGGACGCCCCGACGCTCGACAAGAAGTTCAAGCATGACATCGACATTGTCGTGGACCGCATTGTTACCAAAGAAGGTCTCGAATCGCGTTACGCCGACAGCATCCAGACCGCGCTGAACCTGGCCGACGGCATCGCCACCGCCGAATGGGCCAATGCGCCTGAGGGCGAAGAGCCGCGCAGGATCGTCTTTTCCGAGAAGTTCGCCTGTCCGGTCTCGGGCTTCACCATCAGCGAGATCGAGCCGCGGCTGTTCTCGTTCAACAACCCCTTCGGCGCTTGCCCGACCTGCGACGGCCTGGGGGTCAAGCTGGCCTTCGACGCCGACCTGATCATCCCCGACCGCGACAAGACGTTGCACAAGGGGGCGGTGGCCCCCTGGGCGCGCGGCCCCTCGCCGCTCTACACCCAGACCCTGCAGTCGCTGGCTCAGCACTTCGGCTTCTCGATGGACAAGCCCTGGCGCGACCTGCCGGAACAGGCTCAGAAGGTCATCCTGCAAGGTTCGGGCGGCGAGAAGATCAAGTTCGTCTATGACGACAACGCTCGCAAATACGAGGTCGCCAAGGCCTTTGAAGGCGTCCTGCCCAACCTGGAACGCCGCTGGCGCGAGACCGACAGCGCCTGGGTCCGCGAGGAACTGGGCCGCTATCAGTCCGAAACGCCTTGCGAAGTGTGTGGCGGCAAGCGCCTGAAGCCCGAGGCCCTGGCGGTCAAGGTCGGCGGATCGGACATCGCCGACATCAGCTGGCTTTCAATTTCAAAGGCCTACCTCTGGTTCTCCACTCTCGAAGAGAACCTGACCGACAAGCAGGTCGAGATCGGTCGCCGCATCCTCAAGGAGATCACCGACCGGCTGCGCTTCCTCAACAATGTCGGCCTGGACTACCTCAGTCTGTCGCGCAGCTCCGGAACCCTGTCGGGGGGCGAGAGCCAGCGGATCCGCCTGGCCTCGCAGATCGGCTCGGGCCTGACCGGCGTCCTCTATGTGCTGGACGAGCCCTCCATCGGCCTGCACCAGCGCGACAACACCCGCCTGCTGGAAAGCCTCAGAGGCCTGCGCGACCTGGGCAACTCGGTCCTGGTGGTCGAGCATGACGAGGAGGCGATCATGACCGCCGACTATGTCATCGACATGGGCCCGGCCGCCGGCGTCCACGGCGGCGAGATCTGCGCCCAGGGCACCCCCGCCGAGGTGATGGCCAACCCCGCTTCGCTGACCGGCCAGTACCTGACCGGGACCCGCGAGATCGAACTGCCGCCGGAGGGCCGCCGTCCGGTCGACCGCAAGCGAATGCTGAAGATCAGCGGCGCCACCGGCAACAACCTGAAGAACGTGACCGGCGAAATCCCCGTCGGCCTGTTCACCTGCGTCACCGGCGTGTCCGGCGGCGGCAAGTCCACCTTTACCATCGAGACCCTGTACAAGGCCGCAGCGCGCCGCCTGCACAACGCCTCGGACGCCCCCGCCAACTTCGACCGCATCGAAGGGCTGGAACTGTTCGACAAGGTCATCGACATCGACCAGTCGCCCATCGGCCGCACCCCGCGTTCGAACCCGGCCACCTACACCGGCGCCTTTGGCCCCATCCGCGACTGGTATGCCGGCCTGCCCGAGTCCAAGGCGCGCGGCTATGGTCCCGGCCGCTTCAGCTTCAACGTCAAGGGCGGTCGCTGCGAGGCCTGTCAGGGCGACGGCGTCATCAAGATCGAGATGCACTTCCTGCCCGACGTCTATGTCACCTGCGACGTCTGCAAGGGTAAACGCTACAACCGCGAAACCCTGGAAATTGTCTTCAAGGGCAAGAGCATATCCGACGTTCTGGACATGACGGTTGAGGAGGCGGCCAGCTTCTTCAAGGCCGTGCCGCCGATCCGCGACAAGATGCTGACCCTGGCCCGCGTCGGCCTTGGATACGTCAAGGTTGGCCAGTCGGCCACCACCCTGTCTGGCGGCGAGGCGCAGCGGGTCAAGCTGTCCAAGGAACTGGCCAAGCGAGCCACGGGCAAGACCCTCTACATCCTCGACGAGCCGACGACCGGCCTGCATTTCGAGGACACGCGCAAGCTTCTGGAGGTGCTTCAGGAACTGGTCGAGGCCGGCAACACCATCGTCGTCATCGAGCACAACCTGGATGTCATCAAGGTCGCCGACTACCTGCTGGACTTCGGTCCCGAGGGCGGCGACGGCGGCGGCGAAATCGTGGCTGTCGGCACGCCCGAACAGGTGGCCGACAACGCCGCTAGTTGGACCGGCAAGTACCTCAAGGAAGTGCTGGATCGCCATGAGGAGCGCCGCAAGGCGCGCGTGGCCGCCCTGCCCGAAGTGCAGAAGGCCGAAAAGAAGCCTCGCGCCCGCAAAAGCGCCTGACCGGATCGGTCAGGCGCTGCGCGATCAGGCGCGCGGCGCGCCCTTGATCTGCAGATATGCGGCTGAGAGCGGCGCATACATGATGACCACCTGCGCCGCCGTCATGATGGCGTTGACCACCAGCGACACGGCCAGCATCGGCGCCAGCGCGCCGAGCAGACGGGGAACGCTCGCGCCCTCCATGCCGATCATGCGCTCCGCCCCGCCGACCATCAGGCTGAGCGGCGCCGCCACGGCCGAACCCAGCAGACCTACCAGCATGGCCATGATCCAGGCGATGATCGCCATGCCCAGCAGAGGCCAGAACACCTTCTTGCCCGTCATGGCGAAGGCCGGCTTCAGCACGATCCGCCCCTCGGCGACCGTGCTCGGCGCCACCAGGCTTAGCCTTACCGAAAGCCAGATGATCAGCGCGACCATCGCCAGCGCGAGCAGAACCACAGCGAGCCAAAGCGCCGGTAGAGCCATGGCGGCCGCCGCCGCCAGGCTGATAATCGTAAAGCCGACAGCCGCAACGGCGAACATGATCAGCGATACGATCAGGCTCGCGCCAAGCACCCGCAGTTCATCCTTGCCCAAGCGCATGTAGCCGAACCTGCGCTCCTCAGGCCGAATGACGGCGCGAGCGATGGCGGTGCTGATCACCGCGCTGAACAACAGGCCCAGCGGCGCCGCCCAGGCGATAATGACGCCATAGGCCTGCATCAGGGGCTGGATCGCCTCCATAGGCGGCTCGGCCTGCCCCTCCATCTGTGTAATCAGGGACAGTATGGTCACGAATTGAGGCCCGGCGACCAGGAACAGGAGACCGAAGAAGACAGCGTAGGCCGCCGCCCACAACAGCACGGCGACCGGCGCGCGGCGCGTCAGGCGGAACCCTTCAAAGGCGCAGTCAGTGGCGGAAAAAGTCATACAGTCGTCCTCGATTCCCGATCAGCCTAGCGCAACCGGACGCGGTTCGTCCTGCGGCGCTTGCGCCAACAGAGAACGACAGGCCTCGGCATAGGGAGCCATCATCACCGTAGTCAGAAATCCCTGCAGCCATGACAGGGGCACGAAAGCCGCCAGGGCCCATGGGATCAGCACGCCCCAATCCACTGTCGGCGGCGCGCCTTGATCCATCAGGGCCGCCAGACTGAAGATGTTGATGCCGGCCCCCAGAAACAGAATCACAGCGATCAGACCCAATAGGATCAACTCGATCGCCAGAACGATCGCGACAATCGCCAGGCTCAGCCCCAGCAGTCGCAGCACCTGCCCCTTCGTCAATTTCCAGCCCGGCACGAAGGCGAAGTCGCCCAGCGCTATGCTCGCCGGCATGATCAGGCAGGCCCGCAGCAACCCAATCCAGACAGCAACGCCCGCTGCAAGCGCCGTCAGCAGACCCAGCGCCACCGCAGCCATCTCCGACACAAACCAAAGGCCCGCGCCGATGGCGAAGGCGACGAGGCCGATCACGATCGCCGCGACATAGAAGGCGACGATCACGGCCAAGGCCACAACCGCAACGCGCACCTCATCCATGCCGACCCTGAGCCCGCCGAAACGCACCGGTTGCTCGGGAAACAGCACCGCGCGGAAAATAGCGGCGGTCACCGCCACCCAGATCAGCATCTGCAGAATGTTCGCCAGCCCCGACAAGGCCTGAAACTGCATCATCTGCCTCACAAAGGCGGTGGAGGGCTCGCTCGCCGCCATGTCCATCAAGGCCACGGCCCCGAACAGATGCAGCATCAGGGCCCCGAACAGCAGTGAGGGTGCGACGGATACGACGCCCCACAGCCAAATATGGAGGGGTCTGCGCCGGGTCAGGCGAAAACCGGAAGCCAAAGCCTCGCTTATGGAAAACGCCGCAGTCATGATGAGCCCCTCTCGACCCTCGTCATACGCCAGACCACGGCCGCTTCGCCACCCCACCGTAATGACAGGCTGACGTAAGCGTTCTGGGCGGCTAGAAGGCCGCCATGTCGAACGCAGCGTCCTCCACCCAACCCATTCACGTCATCGGCGGCGGCCTCGCCGGTTCGGAAGCGGCCTGGCAGATCGCCCAGGCCGGCGTGCCCGTCATCCTGCATGAAATGCGCGGCGTGCCGGGCGTGAAGACCGACGCACACCATACCGATGGCCTGGCCGAACTGGTCTGCTCCAACTCCTTCCGCTCGGACGACTGGGAGTTCAACGCCGTCGGCCTGCTGCATCAGGAAATGCGCGAGCTGGGTTCGATCATCATGGCGGCGGCGGGCGACCATCAGGTCCCGGCGGGCGGCGCCCTGGCCGTCGATCGCGACGGCTTCTCGCAATCCGTGACGGCGCGGCTGGAAGCCCACCCTCTGGTCACCATCGTGCGCGAGGAAATCAATGGCCTGCCGCCCGAGGACTGGGACAACGTCATCGTCGCCACGGGGCCGCTGACCTCGCCGGCCCTGGCCGACGCCATCCTGAAGCTGACCGGCGAGGAAAGCCTCAGCTTCTTCGACGCCATCGCCCCCATCGTCCACGCTGACTCGATCGACTTCGACATCGCCTGGCGTCAGTCGCGCTATGACAAGGAAGGCCCGGGCGGAGACGCCGCCGCCTACGTCAACTGCCCGATGGACAAGGCGCAGTACGAGGCCTTCATCGACGCCTTGCTGGACGGTCCCAAGGCCGAGTTCAAGGAGTGGGAGAACGTCCCCTACTTCGATGGCTGCCTGCCCATCGAGGTCATGGCCGAGCGCGGTCGCGAGACCCTGCGCCACGGCCCGATGAAGCCTGTCGGCCTGACCAATCCGCGCGATCCAAAGGTCAAGTCCTACGCCATCGTCCAGCTGCGTCAGGACAATGCGCTGGGCACCCTGTTCAACATGGTGGGCTTCCAGACCAAGCTGAAACACGGGGCGCAGGCCGAGACCTTCCGCATGATCCCCGGCCTGCAGAACGCTCAGTTCGCGCGCCTGGGCGGCCTTCACCGCAACACCTACCTCAACAGCCCGCAACTGCTGGACAAGCAACTGCGCATGAAATCCATGCCGCGCCTGCGCTTCGCCGGTCAGGTCACGGGGGTCGAGGGCTATGTCGAAAGCGCCGCCACGGGCCTGCTGACCGGCCGTCTGGCGGCCGCCCAGGCCCTGGGCCGCGACCTGTCGGCCCCGCCGCCGGAAACGGCCATGGGCGCCCTGGTCGAGCACATCACCGGCGGCCACATGGCCGGCTCCAAGTTCCAGCCGATGAACATCAACTACGGCCTGTTGCCGCCGTTGGAGGCCCCAAAGGTCGACGACGAGGGCAAGCGCATCCATCCCAAGGAACGCGGCCGCGCCAAGAAGCGCCTGCAAAGCATCCGCGCCATGGCCGCGCTGAAGGCTTGGCGCGACGCGGGTTAAGCCATAGGGCCGGGTCGCTTCAGCGCAGCTTGGGCAGGCCCGGTCGGAACGCCAGTGTCATCCCGCCCAGAACCACGACGCCGACGCCCATCAGCACCCAGGCTCCCGTCAGGTCGGCCATGTGGTCGCGCAGCAGACCGGCCGCCAGCGGCGACAGGCTGGCGATGATGTAGCCGCCGCCCTGGACGAAGGCGAGCAGGTCGCCGGAGCGCGCCGGGTCGTCGATCTGATCCATGGCCAGGATCAGGGTCAGGGGGAAGACCGCGCCGATGCCCAAGCCCAGGACCAGCACGACCGGCACGGCCAGGGCCACCGGCGCGACCACGAGCCCCGCCAGACCGATCAGGGCCAGCACCAGCGCCGTCAGGATCGGCCCGCGCCGATCGGAGAAGCGTCCGATCAACAGCGACACGAGGATGCCGGCCATGACCTCGGCTCCGGTCATGCCGCTGAGCAGATAGCCCGCCGTCGCCCTCGCCTGCCCAAGATCGACATAGAAGGGCGGCAGCCAGGCCAGCACCAGCGTATAGGCAGAGGTGCCCAGCCCCATGATGAGGATCAGGCTCCACGCCCGCCCCTGACGCCAGAAGGGAATCTCGGGATGGACCACCTCAATCACGGCGTTTCGGTCTGACTCCTCCGCCGCCGGATCGCGTGCAGCCAGCAGCCAGACGACCCCCGCGACAAAGGCCGGCACGCTCCACAGCGCCAGGGTCCAGGCCCAGCCCACCGCCTCGGCCAGCCCCGCCGCCGTGGCGGCCGCGATGGCCGCCCCGCCCATGATGCCCGTGGTGTAGAGGGCCATCACCGTGCCGAACCGCGTCGGGAAGGCCCGCTTGATCACGACCGGCGCCAGGGCCTGAATCAGGGCGACACCGACGCCGACGACCGCCGCACTGGCGATCAGCCCCGCCGTGTCCCTCAGCATCGCCCGGATCAGGCAAGCGCCGCCGATCAGCAACGCGCCCAGCAGGATGCCGCGCCGCTCGCCCAGCCGCCGTCGCAAGGGCCGGATAGACAGGGCGCCGAGACCGATCATCAGCACGGGCAAGGTCGTCAGCAGGCTGGCGGCGGTGGAATCCATTCCCGTCGCCCCCTCGATCAGATCCAGCAGAGGCCCCACCGTCGCCATCGCCGGGCGCAGGTTCAGCGCCAGGGCGAAGATGGCAGCCAACAGCAGCAAGGCCGCGCCGCGTCCCGGTTCAGCTTCGGAGCGTACGGTCATGACAGGGGACTCCACTCGAAAATCGCGCTACTCTCTCGACCCCAAGTATCTCGATGTCAAGATAACACATGCCCGACAGAGCCGCACGCGCCGCCGCCCAATGGGCCGTTCAACGTCCCGAACTCGACATGCTGCCGATGGAGGTGCTGGGCCGCCTGAACGAAGCTTCGCAGCTGGTGGTCCGGGAGCGTCAGACGCCCCTGTTCGCCCGCCATGGTCTGCAGCACGGCGAGTTCGATGCTCTGGCGACCCTGCGCCGTTCTGGCGTGCCCGAAGGCCTGACGCCAACCGCCCTGTTCGAGGCGGCGATGATGTCGTCTGGCGGCATGACCGCCCGCATCGACCGGCTGGAGAAGGCCGGTCTGGTCGAGCGCCGCCCCCACCCGACCGACCGCCGCGCCATTCTGGTCCGCCTGACGGACAAGGGCTTCGACCTGATCGAATCCATCATGCCCCACCACGAAGAAACGGCGCGAGACATCCTCGCGCCGCTCTCGCTTGACGAACAGAAGACCCTGAACGCCCTGCTGGCCCGCTTGATCGGCGGCCTCTGCGACTAGACGCGGCCGCGCAGCACCGCCCAGAACAGGCGAAGGCGCTTGACCGGCTCCGGGTGGTCGAAGCCCGCCAGCGCCGCGTGGGCCACCGCCGGGAAGGCGACGGCCGGCAGTTTCGCGAGCCCCGTATTGGCGACGGGCCGCAAGGCCTTCGCCTCGTCGGCTCGCCCGGTCTGCGACAGCGCCCACAGACGCCCGGCCTCGGCGACATCCCCGTCATGCCCCTCGCCCGCAAGCATGCGCGCCGCAACCTGCATGGGAGCGACATAGAAGGCGTCCAGATCGTGCGGCTCCCCATGCACTCTGCCGATGTGAGCCTCGATCAGGGCGTCGAACGGCGCGCGGTCCAGCCCATGACGAGCAACAGCGGCGGTCAAGGCCTCCAGCACCGGATGGCCGACGCGCGGGGTGTTGGAAAAAACGCCCTCCATCTGCTCGGCCCACCATGTGTAACGCATCTCGGCCAGCATGGGCTGGGTGACGCGAGTGGGAATGGCCAGCAACTCCGCCTCAAGGGCGTAGAGGGCGATCAGGTCCGCGCGCGCCTGTTCGTCGGCCACAAACCGGCTGGACAGCCAGCGGTCGGGGTCGGCGGCGCGGACCTGGGTATCGAGATCAACAGTCATTCCGCAAGGCCATCGGCCATTGCACGGAATGGCGCAAGCCTCAGCCGAACAGGGTCTGATACATGGCCATCGCCGTCAGCATCGGCAGCGACAACAGCAGGTTGGTGCGGCTGCCCAGCATGGCGACGCGTGCGGCCTTGGCCTTCTTGTCATCATCCACGACGACCATGCCCAGGGCCCGCTTCTGGTTCGGCCAGATCAGGCCCCAGACGTTCAGGAACATGACGATGGCCAGCCAGACGCCGATCCCCATCAGGGTGAACTGCTGGTCGCCCGCGTTCAGCCCGCCAGCCAGGCCGAAGCTGAGCACTTCCATCGCATAGGCATGACCACGCGTGAACATCACGGCCAGACCGGCCAAGACCGTCACCAGCGCCGACCAGCGGAACCAGAACAGGGCTTCCGGCGCGATATGCTTGCTGACGGCGGGCTTCAGCTCGGCCGGGATCGAGGGCATGACCCGGATCTGCACGAAGTTGAAATAGTAGAGCAGGCCGATCCACAGGATGCCCGCAACGACGTGAACCCAGCGCAGGACCGCTTGAGCGAAGCCGAGATCGAAACCGCCCGGCGCGATGCGGCCGAAGGCGAAGATCATGACGCCCGCCAGCAGGATGCTGAGCAGGAAGGTCGTTCTGAAGTTGGAAAGCAGTCTGGCCATGCGCCCCTCCCCGGGTCGGAATCAGGAAGCGTGACCTTACTCCCCCCTCCCCGCTCAGGGGAAGGAGGAGCATTCTTCTGGTAGAACCAGGCGTTATGGGCGGCTGGCCATGCCGAGCTTGATCGGCTTGGCGTCCTCGTCGATGGAGCCGCCGCGCTTGACGCCCCAAAGCAGGATGATCGGCGCCCCGACATAGATCGACGAATAGGTGCCGATCACGATGCCGACCATCAGCACGATGGAGAAGCCGAACAGGGCCTCGCCGCCATAGAGGGCCAGAACCGCCAACACGCCCACGGCGGTAACGCCGGTGATGATGGTCCGCGACAGGGTTTCGTTCAGCGACAGATCGATCACGTCGCGCAAGGGCATGGTCTTATACTTGCGCAGGTTCTCGCGGAGGCGATCGAAGACCACGACCGTATCGTTCATCGAGTAGCCGATAACGGTCAGGATGGCCGCCACGGTGTTCAGGCTGAACTCGAACCGGAACAGGGCGATCAGACCAAAGGTCAAAATCAGATCGTGCACCAGGCCCGCCACGGCGCCGAAGCCGAACTGCGGCTCGAACCGGAACCAGATATAGACGAACATCAGGGCGATCGCCGCCGCCAGCGCCAGCAGACCGTTGACGAACAGCTCTCCCGACACCTTGGAGCCGACCACGCTGACGCCGGAATACCGGACCTCGCCCACGGCCTGATCGATGGCCTGTTCGACCTTCTGGACGATTGCGCCCTGGGCCTCGCCTTCCGGGATCTGGAAGCGGACAATGGCGCTGCTGTCGCTATCGATGCCCTGAACCTGGACATCGCCCAGACCCAGATCACTGACGGCGCTGCGGACCTGATCCAGTTCCAGAACCTGACCGGCCGGTTTGGACACCTCCATCGAGGCGCCGCCCCGGAAGTCGATCCCCATGTTGAGGCCGGGATAGAAGCAGCCGACGATCGACGCCACGCACAGGATCAGCGAGATCACGCCGGCGGCGGGCGCATACTTGGCGAACTGGAAGTTCGTCTTCTGCGGAAGCAGTTTGATGAGGGGCCATCCACGCATCGCCATCACTCCGCGATCGGCAGTTTTTTGGGCTTGGCGACCTTGAGCCAATACCCGAGCAGCACCTGGGCGACCATCACCGAGGAGAACATGGAGGTGAACACGCCGATGGTCAGCGTCCAGGCGAATCCTCGCACCGGTCCCGCGCCGAACATGAACATTATCAGGGCCGCGACCAGGGTGGTCAGGTTGGCGTCGACGATCGTGCCCATCGCCTTGTTGAAGCCGGCGTCCATCGAGGCGATCGCCGACCGACCGGCCCGCGCTTCATCACGCATCCGCTCATAGATCAGCACGTTGGCGTCCACGGCGACGGCGAATGTCAGCACCAGGCCGGCGATGCCGGGCAGGGTCAGGGTCGCGCCGAACAGCGACATGGCGGCGATGATCAGAATGCCGTTCAGGATCAGACCCAGCACCGACACCCCGCCGAAGAGCAGGCCGTAGGCGCCGATCATGAAGACGCAGATGAGCAGGAAGCCGATAATGGTCGAGACCATGCCCGCCTGAACCGCGTCAGCGCCCAGTTCAGCAGTGACGACGCGGCGTTCCTCGACCTTCAGGGGCGCCGGCAAGGCGCCGCCGTTCAGCAGGTTGACCAGCTCGGCCGCCGACTGAATGGAGAAGCTGCCGGCGATCTGGCCCGTGCCGCCGGTGATCGCGCCCTGGATTGTCGGGGCCGAAATCACCTTGCCGTCCAGGATGATGGCGAAGGGCTTGCCGATATTCTGGGCGGTGGCTTCACCAAAGCGACGAGCGCCCTGACCGTCGAAGCGGAAATCGATGGCGGGGCGGCCGTTCTGGTCCGAACCGACACCGGCGCGGGTCAGATTTTCACCCGAAACCAGGATTCGTTTCTTCACCAGATAAGGCGTGTTCTGATCGTCCGTCAGCAGTTCGGCGTCGGGCGGCACGCGACCCGCCATCGCGTCCTGCAAGCCCGTGCTCGAGGTGTCGACCATCTGGAAGGTCAACTGGGCCGTGCGACCCACCAGGCGTTCCAGTTCCGCCGGATCGCTTTGCCCCGGAGCCTGAACCACGATGCGGTCCGCGCCCTGGCGGGTGATGGCGATTTCCTTGGTGCCCGAGCTATCCAGACGACGACGCACGACCTCGATGGACTGATCCACGGCCGTTGCGCCCATGGCGTTCAAGGTGGCGTCGGTAAAGGCGAAGCGAATGCGGTTGCCGCTCAGGCGCGTGGCCGTGCGGTCGGGCTGGCCCGTCGCAGCAGCTCCGGTCTGCGCCAGGGTGCGCAGCTCGGTCAGGGCCACGTCAAACTGGCCCGGATCAGCAATGGTGACGACGACGCCGCCCGCTTCACGCTGCATGGCGCCGATGTTGATCTGCTGTTCGCGCAGGGCGACCCGCACGTCTTCCATCAGATTGGTGACGCGCTTGTTGCGCATCTCCGGCACATCGACCTCGAGCAGAAGGTATGACCCCCCTTGCAGGTCCAGGCCCAGATTCAGGCCGTTCTTGGGCAGCCAGGCGGGCAGCGCGTCGCGCTGGGCCTGGCTAAGCATGCTCGGGAAGGCCAGCAGCAACCCGATAACGAGCGACAGCACGACCAGAACGATTTTCCAGCGTGAAAGCTGAACCATGTCAGAGCTCTTTTCGGGCGGGCTTCAGCGGCGCGAGCCGCTCAGCCCTTGTCGTTGGCGGCGATGGCGGTGCGGTTGCGCACTTCGGCGATCATCGACTTGACCACGCGGACGTTCACGCCCTGCGAAATCTCGACCATGGCCTCGGCGTCTTCCACGCGGGTCACCTTGCCGACCATGCCGTTCGACAGAACGACTTCGTCGCCGCGCTTGACGCTGGAAATCAGGGCCTGATGCGCCTTCATCCGCTTTTGCTGCGGACGGATCATCAGGAAGTAGAACAGGATGAAGATCGCGACGATCGGCGCGATCTGCACCACGATGGCCATCAGGCCGCCTTCGGAACCAGTAGGCATGGAAACTCCCCGAACCGGGCCGACCTCGAAAACGGGGGCCCCATTAAATTGAGGCGCGGAACCTAGGGCGCGCCGTGCCGATTTGCAACGCGGCCTGACGTCTCTTGCTCACAGGCGATGCCGCCCGGACACGCCGCACGGCCGCAGGTCAGCGCGGCAGGACGCTGAGAGGGTCTACCGCGACCGGATCGTCGCCGCGCATCTGGCGCGTCTCGAAGTGGATCGAGGGGCGGCCATCCCCGGCCGTCAGACCGACCGTGCCGATGGCCTGGCCGGCGCGGACCTCGGCGCCGTCACGCACCGTGGCCGAACCCAGATGGCCGTAGACCGTGCGCCAGCCGTCGCGATGGACGATGAGAACCGTCAGCCCCTGCCCCACCAGATCATCGCCGACATAGGCCACGCGTCCGTCGGCCGCCGCCTTGACCTCGGTCCCGGCGGCCGCGCCGATATTGACGCCATTGTTCCGCTCGCCCATGCCGACCGGGCCAAAACGACGCAGGATATCGCCACGGACCGGCCATTGCAGGGCCAGGGCTTGGCCCACGGCCGCCCCGGCGGGTGCTGCGGTGACGGCCGGCGAGCGAGTCGGCGGCGGCAAAGCGGCATTGCCGCTGGGCGGAGGCGGGGGCGGCGGGATCACGCCATTGTTAGGCGTCCTCACCCCGACCGGCGACGGACCGGTCGCATAGGGATCAGAGCCCGTATCCACGGCGCTGTCAGGCAGAAGAATCCGCTGGCCTTGGCTGATGGCGCCGCGGGGTCCCAGGTTATTCAGGTCGATCAGCGTCTGGACCGGGGTCTGGAAGCGACGCCCCACGCCCGAGATCGTATCGCCCGGCTGGATCACATAGGCGGCGCCCGGCATGACCGGACCGCCGCTCGGCTGCGACGGGGTCACCGTCACGGGAGCCCCCGTAGAAGGATAGGCCGGGCCGCCGGCGGGCGGCAGACCGCCGCCCTCTACTGCTCCGGTGGGCGCTCGCACGCCCTGCTCTTCGTACGGCCGGGCCGGTTGGGGCTGAGGCTGAGGCGTCGGCTGACCGTAATAGGGATTCTGCGCTTGCGCCGGCCCTTGGGGATAGGCTGGCTGAGTGGCGGTGATTCCGGTCGGACGTGTCGAATAGCGCGGCTCGCTCGGATAGGTCGAACACGCGGTGACCGTCAGCGCCCCGCCGACAACGACCGCCGCCCTGATCCAGCTCGTGAAGCCGCCCATGCGCCCCTCCTTCTTAACCTTGAATTGCATTCGCTCACGGTGTGCCCCGTAAGCGCCGCCAAGCCAACCCGCCAAACAGCGCCAAAGTGGGGCGGAAAGGTTAACCACGCGCCGATCTCGCCTCGCCGTCATCCCGGAAAACGCGCAGCGTTTATCCGGGACCGCCCAATACGCCGCCCTCAGACCTGAAAGCCGCTTCCCACAGATCGTCCCATTCAGGATTCATCCGCTCGATCAGGTCAAACTTCCAGCCGCGACGCCAGCGCTTCAGACGCTTCTCGAAGTCGATCGCGGATTCAGCGTCGTCGAAGACCTGATACCAGACCAGCCGCCTTAGCCCCCATTGGCTGCTGAAGCCCGAATAGGTCCGGTCTCTATGTTGCTGGACGCGACCGAGCAGGTCCGACGTCACGCCGACGTAGAGCACGCCGCGCGTCGTGTTGGTCACGATGTAAACGGTGAAGAGCTTGCCTTCGCGCATGAGCCAACGGTAGCGCTTCCGGCGGTCCCGGATAAGCCCTACGGGCTTTCCGGGATGACGATATAGAAGAGAGGGTCGCCCCTACCCCTCCTTGGCCAGCCCCTCGACCAGGGGCACGAAGCGCACTTCGCACAGGCTTTCGCGGCGGAAGCTGCCGTCGTCCTGGCCCGTATAGCGGTTCAGCATCTGCACCGAGCCGCGCCCCACCGGCGCGACCAGAACGCCGCCGGGCTTCAGTTGCTTCAGCAGTTCGGTCGGTTCGTGCGGCGACGCCGCCGTCACCATGATGCGGTCAAAGGGCGCCTGTTCCATCCAGCCCTGCCCGCCGTCGCCGTGGCGGGTGAAGACGTTGTCGACGCCCAGCAGCTTCAGCTTGGCCTCGGCCTCGGTCAGCAGGCTCTTGTAGCGCTCCACCGAATAGACGAACCGCGCCAGTCGGCTGAGGACCGCGCATTGATAGCCGCTGCCGGTGCCGATCTCGAGCACGCGGTGGCGCGGCCCGACCTCCAGCGCCTGGGTCATCAGGCCGACGATATAGGGCTGGCTGATCGTCTGGGCGCAGTCGATCGGCAGGGCCTGATCTTCCCAGGCCTGATCCAGGAACTTCTCGTGGACGAACAGCGACCGGTCGATGGATTCCATCGCCTTCAGCACCCGCGCGTCGGTCACCCCCTGCCGCCGCAGCGACAGGATCAACCGGCCCGCACGGTCGTCCGACAGGCTCATCCGGCGGGTCCTTTCGGCGGGGCGCCGCCCAGCACCTTCTTCAGGTCGTTGACGCTGCGCATGTGCGTCAGGTCGATATGCAGCGGCGTGACCGAGATCCGGCCCTCGTCCATGGCCCGCAGGTCGGTGCCCTCGGCGTGCTCCTGCGGCGCGCCGCGGAAGGCCATCCAGTAGTAGTCGCGGCCCCGCAGGTCGGTGCGTCGGATGGCGTGCATCTCGCCGATGTCGCGGAAGCCCTGCCTGGTCACCTCGACCGCCTTGACCAATTCCGGCGGCAGCTTGGGGAAGTTGACGTTCATGACCACGCCGTCCTCCCACTTCTGCTCCAGCAGCCGGGCGATGATGCCAGGGGCGAAGGCCTCGGCCGTCTCCCAGTGCGCCACCACGTCGTCGTGGAAGCGTTCCAGCGACTGCGAAAGGGCGATGGATCGGATGCCGAAGGCCATGCCCTGCAAGGCGCCGGCCACCGTGCCGGAATAGCTGACGTCCTCGCCGACGTTGTGGCCGCGATTGACGCCCGACAGCACCAGATCGGGCTTCTCGGGCATCAGGTCGTTGACCGCCAGGATGACGCAGTCGGTCGGCGTGCCGGTCACGGCGAAGCGCTTGTCACCCAGCTTGTTGACCCGCAACGGCTCGGTCAGGGTGATCCCCCGCCCCTTGGCCGACTGCTCGGTCTGGGGCGCGACGACCCAGACGTCGTCCGACAGGGTCCGAGCGATCTTCTCAAGACATTCAAGGCCTTCCGCCTCGATGCCGTCGTCGTTGGTGAGGAGGATTCTCATAGGCACGTCATCCCGGCCGTAGCGCAGCGAAGAGCCGGGACCGCCAGAGACGCTCCCATTTCAGTCCATTGTGTCTTGAGCGGTCCCGGATAGGTGCTTCGCACCTTCCGGGATGACGCTTTGGCGAAGGTGGTCACGAAGCGGCGCCCACCGTGGTCAGGCCGCCCATATAGGGCAGCAGCGCGTTCGGCACGGCGATGGCGCCGTCCTCCTGCTGATAGTTCTCCATCACCGCGACCAGGGTGCGGCCGACCGCCAGGCCCGAGCCGTTCAGGGTGTGCAGGAACTCGGTCTTCTTCTCGCCCGCGCGCTTGAACCGGGCGTCCATGCGCCGGGCCTGGAAGTCGCCGCAGTTCGAGCAGGAGCTGATCTCGCGATAGGTGTTCTGCGAAGGCAGCCAGACCTCGAGATCATAGGTCTTCTGCGCCGAGAAGCCCATGTCGCCCTTGCACAGCAGAACCTTGCGATAGGGCAGTTCCAGCGCCTGCAACACCGCCTCGGCGCAGCCCGTCATGCGCTCGTGCTCGGCGTCCGAGTCCTCGGGCCGGCAGATGGAGACCATCTCGACCTTGGAAAACTGATGCTGGCGGATCAGGCCGCGCGTATCCCGCCCCGCCGACCCGGCCTCGGCCCGGAAGCAGGGCGTCAGCGCCGTCAGACGCATGGGCTCCGCCACCTCGCCCTCAGCCAGAACCTGCTCGCGCACGAGGTTGGTCAGGGAGACTTCGGCGGTGGGGATGAGGAAGTGTCGCTTAGCTATCATGCGGGGCTGCAAGGCCTTAGCCAAATCAGCCGCGCTGCCTTTGCCCTCCAGAAGGTGGAACGTGACGCCGCCATCGTCGGGATAGCTCGTCGTCAGCCCCTCGGCGTTGGCAAGATAATCGTCGCTCAGCAGCGAGAAATCGGGTTCACCCGTGTCCTCCCACTGCCTGTGGAATTCGCCTTCGATTAAGCTCGACGCGAAGAAGAGATCGTTCTCAAACTTGGGCAGTTGTCCGGTCCCGAACATCGCCTCATCACGAACGAGCAGCGGAGGGTTCACTTCCAGATACCCGTGCGTGCCCGTCTGCAGGTCCAGCATGAACTGGCCGATGGCGCGCTCCAGACGCGCCAACTGGCCCTTCAGCACGGCGAAGCGCGAGCCGGACATCCTGGCGGCGGCTTCGAAGTCCAGCAGGCCCAGAGCCTCGCCCAGGTCGGCATGATCCTTGGCCGGGCCGGTCGTGCGCGGCTCGCCCCACTTCAGGACCTCGACGTTGTCGTTCTCGTCTTCGCCATCCGGCACGTCGGCGGCGGCCAGATTCTTCAGCCCCGCCAGCAGGTCGCGCAGTTCGGCGCCCTTGGCGGCTTCGGCCTCGCCCGCCTCGGCGATCTCGGCTTTCAGCGCCTCGACCTCGGCCTTCAGCCGGTCGGCCTCGGCCATGTCCTTCTTGCCCATGGCGGCGCCGATGGCCTTGGAGGCGGCGTTGCGCTTGGCCAGGGCCTCCTGCCCCCTGGTCTGGGCGGCGCGCAGGTCCACATCCAGCGCCAGAATGCGCGCGACCACGTCGGCGGCGTCCTCCACCCCGCGCGACGACCAGCCGGCGACGAAGGCTTCGGGGTTGTCGCGGATGGCTCTGATGTCGTGCATGGCGTCAATCTTCGGACGTTCGGGAAGAAGCCGAAGGCTGTAACGCCCCGCGCGGAGTCGGGCAAACCCCTAAGCGCCTTCTCCTCCGCCTGATGCCGTCATCCCGGACGCCTCGCAGAGGCGATCCGGGACCCAGGCGGCGGACTTCAGACGCGACACAGGCCCTGTATGTCTTTGATGTCTGGGTCCCGGATAGCGGCTGCGCCGCTTCCGGGATGACGGCAGACGGGAGCAGGCGTCAGCGCTTCGCCTTCACCCTGATCTCCACCCCGATCGCCTGGGACACCCAATCCCCGCCCGCGTCAGACATCATGCCGAGGTCCAGCGCTGTGCGGTCCAGCTCCAGCTTGCCGGCCACCGTCGCCACGCCATCCGCCTCGTCAAAGGTGAAGGGCAGGACCACCGGCACGGTCGTCGCCTTGATCCTCAGCATCCCCGTCGCCTCATAGCGGTCGCCGCCCAGGGCCTTGAACGAAGCCGCCTCGAACCGCGCGGTCGGATAGGCGCTCGGGTCCAGCCATTCCGCGCCGGACAGGCTGCCCTCCTGCGTCGCATCGCCGGTTTTGGCTGTGCCGGTCTGGACCAGCACCACGGCCTTGGAGCCCGCCAGATCGGCCGGGTCGAACCAGACCTGACCCTCCCACTGCTCGAACCGCCCCTTGAAAGCCTTGCCCGCGTGTGTTCCCGTGAACGCGATGCTCGAGGCCGCCTTGTCGATAGTCCAGGCCGTCGCCGTGCCCGGCGTCACCGCCGCCTCGGTCTGAGCGGAGGCCGCCGCGACAGGGGCCTCGGCCCCTGCCCCATTTTCCAGAGGCGCAGGCTTGGCCGCAATGCCGCCCGCCAAGGCCAGAGCGGCGATGAAGCCCAGCCCGGCCAGACGCTCGGTCCGACGCAGCAGCGGCTTCGGCTCCGGCGCAGCGCGGCCGTCAATGTGCTTCAGCGCCGGGATCATGTGGGCCAGAACGCCGTCGCGATTGATGAACTGGTGCTTCAGCGCCGCGCCGACGTGCAGGGCGATCAGCACCACCGCGCCCCAGGCCATCAAACCATGCGCCCCCATCGCCTGATAGGCCACAGCCCGGCGCAGGCCCGCCGCCGCCTCGCCGATAAAGGGCAGGTGCGGCACGGTGAACAGGCCGAACCAGCTGGTCGCCACGGCCAGCGGCTGATCCGTCGCCACGGCCCAGCCGGTCGAGACATAGAGCCAGCCCGTCAAAGGCAGGGCCAGCATCAGGCCATAGAAGGCCGCGTGGGTCGCCCGCGCCGCGAACGTCTCCCAGGTCTTCATCTCGGCCGGCATCCCCGGCGTCCGGTGCGTCAGCCGCCAGACCAGACGCAAGGCCGTCAGCGCCAGAATCAGAAACCCGACCGACTTGTGGATCTGGAACACGCGATAGGCCAGCGCCTGACTGCCCGGCTCATTGATCGCCTCGCTCATCCACCAGCCCATCGGGATCATGGCGAAGATGGCGAGCGCGATGGCCCAGTGCAGGGCGATGGCGACGGGGGTGTAGCGGCTGGGGGACATCGCGGACTCGCAAAAACATCCGTCATCCCGGACGCTCCGCTGGAGCGATCCGGGATGACGGCAGAGGGTCAGCTATCAGGCGGCCGGGGCTGCGGCGGCGGCCGGAGCCACCTGCTGCAGGAACTCGCCGTCGAAGCGGATGGTGGCCTCATCGCCCACCGGACCGACAGCCATGCCGAAGTCCGAACGCTTGAACTTGCCTTCAGCCGCGAAGCCGATGGCCGGGACCTGCATGAAGGGATGCTTTTCGATCTCGCCGTTAAAGGTGGCGTCCAGCGTCACCGGCTTGGTCACGCCCAGGAAGGTCAGATCGCCCGTCACCTTGGCCGTGCGCGGGCCGGTCAGCTCGACCTGGGTCGATTTGAATGTGATCTGCGGGAAGGAGCCGGCGTTCAGGAAGTTCTTGTTCCGGGCGATGTCTTCGCTCCAGCTCTTGAAGCCCGAGCCCGCGTGGGTGCCAGTGTAGTCGCCGGGATAGTTGGCGTCGACCGAGGTCGGGTCGATGCTGACCTCGACGGTGCTGTTGACCAGGTTGGCCGGGTCCAGAGTGATCTTGGCGTCGAACTTGTTGAAGCGCGCCGTGTAGTTGGAAATCGTGTTGTGACCGATCGACCACTGCAGCGAGGCGTGGGTCGGGTCCATGACATAGACGCCGGCCGGGGCCTTCAGCTCGACCGGAGCGGTCGAGGCGGCGTCAGCGGCGGGGGCGGCGGACTTGTCGGCGGGCTGACCGCAGGCGGCCAGCAGGGCGAAGGCGGAAACCGCCAGGATGTGCTGCATCTTCATGGAAAGGACCTCGTTGATGTTCAGGACTGGACACGAGGCCCAGATACGGTTCGTCTGTCCGTCGGCGTGCCGCTCGGACTGCAACAGTATAAGTTGCTATTGCGGTCCTTCAAGCCCTGTTCGTGCAAAAATGCGGATTGAGGTGCGCCGCGTGCGCCGCCCGCCTATCTTGCGACTCACATGCCCATTCGCCGCCTCCCCCCCGAAACCGTCAACCGCATCGCCGCCGGCGAGGTGGTCGAACGCCCCGCCAGCGCCATCAAGGAACTGGTCGAAAACGCGCTGGATGCTGGGGCCTCGCGCGTCGAGATCCAGGCGGACGGCGGCGGCCTGACCCGCATCCTGATCGCCGACGACGGCAAGGGCATCCCCAAGGACGAACTGCCGCTTGCGGTCGAACGCCACGCCACGTCAAAGCTGGAGCCGGACGACGCGGGCGATGTGGACCTACTGCGCATCAATACCCTCGGCTTTCGTGGCGAGGCCCTGCCCTCCATCGGTTCGGTCGCCCGCCTGACCATCACGACCCGCGCCCGCGACGAGGCCGACGCCTGGTCAGTGACTGTGGACGGCGGCGACCAGCGCCCGACGGCCCCCGCCGGCTTCCCCGGCCCGCACGGCGCCCGGGTCGAGGTCCGCGACCTCTTCTACGCCACGCCCGCCCGGCTCAAGTTCATGAAGTCCGAGCGGTCCGAGGCCATGGCCATCTCGGAAGAGATCAAGCGTCAGGCCATGGCGCATGAGGCCGTCGCCTTCACCCTGTCGCTGGACGGCAAGGTGACCCTGCGTCTGCCCGCCGAGCATCCGGGCTTCGAAGGGCGACTGAAACGCCTCGGCGCCCTATTGGGCCGAGATTTCGAGGCCAACGCCCTGCTGATCGATCAGGAGCGCGACGGCGTGCGCCTGTCCGGCTATGCGGGCCTGCCCACCTATTCGCGGGGCAATGCGGCGCACCAGTTCCTGTTCGTCAACGGCCGCCCGGTGCGCGACCGCCTGCTGCAAGGCGCCCTGCGCGGCGCCTACGCCGACTTCCTGGCCCGCGACCGGCACCCGGCGGCCGCCCTCTTCCTCGACATCGACCCGCTCTACGTCGACGTGAACGTCCACCCCGCCAAGGCCGAGGTCCGCTTCCGCGATCCGGCCCTGGTGCGCGGCCTGATCGTCGGCGCCCTGCGTCACGCCCTGCACGCGGCGGGCCACCGCGCCTCGACCACGGTCGCCGCCGACGCCCTGTCGGGGTTCCGCCCGCATACGGGCGAGGCCCTCTACAGCCCCACCTCGCCGTCAGCCCAGTCCTTCGGCCAAGCAGCGCCCGGCTGGAGCGGTTGGCAGGGCTGGTCGCAACCGGCCGCCGCCGCCCAGAACCTGCCCGGCCTGAACGAACGCTCGGCCCGCGTCGAACCCACCTGGAGCGGCGAAGCCGCCGCCCCCAGCTTTCGCACCCTGGGCGAGATCCAGGCCGAACACGCGGGCCAGCTCGCGCCTGGCGCCCAGACCCCGCCCGACCTGATCGACTACCCCCTCGGCGCCGCCCGCGCCCAACTTCATGGCACCTATATCGTCGCCCAGACCCGCGACGGCCTGGTCGTGGTCGATCAGCACGCCGCCCACGAACGCCTCGTCTATGAGCGGATGAAGACCCAGGTGGCCAACGGCGCCGTCACCCGTCAGGCCCTGCTGACGCCCGAGGTGGTCGAACTGGACTCCGCCGAGGCCGAGCGCGTCGCCGCCAAGGCCGATGAACTGGCCGAGATGGGCCTGATCGTCGAAGCCTTCGGCGTCGGCGCCGTTCTGGTCCGCGAAACCCCCGCCCTTCTGGGCGACACCGATGTTCAGGGCCTGATCCGCGACATCGCCGACGACCTGTCCGAACACGGCGCCGCCCTGTCGCTGAAGGAGCGGATGGCCGAGGTCTGCGGCACCATGGCCTGCCACGGCAGCGTCCGCGCCGGCCGCGTCCTCAGCGCCCCCGAAATGAACGCCCTGCTCCGCCAAATGGAGGCCACGCCCCACTCCGGCCAGTGCAACCACGGCCGCCCCACCTATGTGGAGCTGAAGCTCAACGACCTCGAAAAGCTGTTCGGGCGTAGGTGATCCCCCTTTCCCGCTCATCCCGGCAGACGCCGGGATCCAGTGAGGAATGGCGCCAAAGCGCTTTCAATCTCCCCGCCGCAGACTTGGCCAAAGAACTGGATCCCGGCGTCCGCCGGGATGAGCGGAGCAAAGGGGCATTCACAGTCCTCGCTGTTCAGTTACCCTGACCTCATGACCCCCTCCGTCCTCTTCGTCTGCCTCGGCAACATCTGTCGCTCGCCGCTGGCCGAGGCGGCCTTCCGCGAAGAGGCCCGTCGCCTGAAGCTGGACGTTCTCGTCGATTCCGCCGGCACCGGCGATTGGCACGTCGGCTCTCCGCCCGACCCACGCGCCCAGGCCGTGGCGCGAAAGAACGGCGTCGACATCTCCGTCCTGCGCGGGCGTCAGGTGAAGCCCGCTGACTTCCGCCGCTTCACCCATATCGTCGCCCTGGACGAGGACAATCTCGCCAACCTGCGCCGCCTCGCCCCCGCTGACGCCATGGCCGACCTCAGCCTGCTGCTGGATCACGTCGAGGGCCGCGAAGGCCAGCCCGTCGCCGATCCCTATTTCGGCGACGACGACGGCTTCGACGTCACCTGGGCCGACGTGACGGCCGGCGCACAGGGCCTCGCGGCCACGCTTCGTCGCTTTAGAGACTGAGCGCCTCGACGATTCCGCTGGCCTTGCCGCCTGACGCCACCTCGCCGCCGCCGATCGCGTAAACCGTTCCGCTCACGCTGGCCGCCGCCAATCCGTGACGCGGGGTCCTCATCGCCGGCCCTGCCGACCAGACATCGCGCGCCGGGTCATAGATCCAGGTCTCGACGAAGACGCCGCCCCCGCGACCCTCGAACCATTCGCCGCCAAGGGCGACCAGCTTGCCGTCCGCCTCGGCCATGGCCAGACCCCCGCCCACCTGCCGCCCCGTCGCGGGAGATGCCGGAATGGGCGCCAACGTGTCCCAGCGGTCTCCGGCCGGATCATAGCGGTCCAGCCGCCCGGTCCCGCCGCCTTCGACGGTACGCCCTCCAGCCACGAACAGCTTGCCGTCCAGCACGGCCCCGGCCGCGCTGTTGCGGGCCATCGGCGCCGGTCGCGCCCTGTCCCAGTGATTGGCGGCGGCGTCGAAGACCAGATGGGTCGCCACATCGCCCTGATCGTTCCACTGGCCGTTCGCCGCGCCCTTGGGCGAGCGACCCGTGACCAGATGCACCCGGTCGCCCAGCGACAGACCTACCGTCTCGCACAACCGCTCCGGCATCTGGCCGACCTGCGCCCAGACGCCCCGGTCGATAGCCCAGACGTCCGTCATGGCGGTCCATTCGCCGCTGTCGCGACGGTCATAGCCGCCGAAGGCCCAGACGCGCCCGACGGCGGCTGCCAGCATCGGGTGGTGGCGCGGCTGCGGCAGGCGCGGCCCCTCGCTCCACGTGTCCGCCGCCACATCATAGGTCGCTGTCCGGTCGTTGATGTGCAGCCCGCCCGTGGCCGAACGCACCAACCCGCCCGCGACCGTGATGCCGCCGTCGTGAGCCGCGCAATAGATCTCCTGCGTCACCCACGGCATGGAGGATCGAGACGTCCAACCCGCCTCGGCCCGGCTAACGGAAGGAACAACCGCCGCTGCGGCGGTCGTGGCGAGAAAGGCGCGGCGATCCATCTGGCTCATGAGGCCAGCCTAGCCGTATCAGGCGGCCGGAGCGACTCTGAGAAACAGCACCCGCGCCGCGCCATAGTCTCGCGTGTCGAGACGCTCATAGCCCGGCGTGTCGATGTCGGGTTCGTCCGAGCCGCGCTCGAACACCACCACGGCGCCGGGCTTCAGCCACTGACCTTCCAGCAGACGCTGCAACGTCTGTTCCCCCAGCCCCTTGGCGTAGGGCGGGTCAAGAAAGGCCAGGTCAAAGGCCTCGCCTACCGAGCCGGGACGCTCGCCCAGATCTATGGCGCTGCGGCGATGCACGCGCGCCCGGCCAAACAGGCCATAGGCGTCCATGTTCTCGCGGATCACGCCGCGCGCGCCGTCGTCGATCTCGACGAACAGGGCGAAGGCAGCACCGCGCGACAGCGCTTCAAAGCCCAAGGCGCCCGATCCGGCGTAGATGTCCATGACCCGCGCCTCGCGCAGGCCCTCGGCCCAGGACGCGTGTTCCAGAACGTTGAAGATGGCCTGACGCGCCCGATCCGAGGTCGGGCGCGTGTTCTGGCCCTCAGGCGCGAGAATGGCGCGCCCCTTCAGGCTGCCCGCAACGATCCGCATGGTCAGTTCCCCATCCAGACCTTAGCTGCGGCCGCGTGGACCACCCGGCTTGCCGCCGAACGGTTTGCCGCCGCCCGTCGGACGCGAACCGCCCGGCTTGCCGCCGAAGCCGCCAGGCTTGCCGCCCGAACGCGGTGCGCCGTCGCGCGGTTTGAAGTCACGCTGCGGTCGGTCGCTGGAACCGCCTTCGCGCGGCTTGAAATCGCGTTGCGCACGGTCACCGCCTGAACGGGCGCCGTCGCGCGGCTGGAAGTCGCGCTTCGGACGGTCGCCGAACGCGCCGCCTTCGCGTGGTTTAAAATCGCGTTGCGGACGGTCGCCACCCGAGCGCGGTGCGCCGTCGCGCGGCTGGAAGTCGCGCTTCGGACGGTCGCCGAAGCCGCCCTTGGCGCCGTCACGCGGTCCGCGACGATCATCAATCAGTTGCGGCTCGGAGCGGTTGAAGGGCTTGCGCGGGCGATCCGACCACTCGCCGCCCTGGGCGGCTTCCGGCCGGGCGCGCGGCTTGAAGGTCTTGGTGTGCTCGAACTTGGGCGCGGACTTGGCCCAGCCTTCCTTCTTGGCCGGACGGTCGCGACGGTCGACGGCGTTCTCGGTCGCCTCGGTGGCCGCGCGGACGCGGCTGGGCTTGCGCGAGGGGTCCGACATGGCCGAACCCGAACGCCCCGCCACGATGGGCGAAGAGGTGCGGCGGCCCGGAATGGGCGCAGGCGTCGAGACCGTATTGCCGGTCGGCAGGTTCTCGGGTCGGATGTGTTCGGCCAGCATTTCACGGATCACGCGCGGGCCGACTTCCTCGACCGCCCCGACGGGCAGAGTGCCCAGCTGGAACGGGCCATAGGCCAGACGGATCAGGCGGTTCACGGTCAGGCCGATGGACTCCAGAACCTTGCGGACCTCGCGGTTCTTGCCTTCGGTGATCGAGACGCTGATCCACAGATTGGCCGAGCTGCGCTCGCCGTCCTCTTTTTCCTTGGCCTTGTCGATGGTCGCTTCCATCGGGCCGTAGTGGATGCCGTCGACGGTGCAGCCGGTCTTCAGCTTGTCCAGTTGCTCCTGGGTGATGCGGCCGCGAGCGCGGGCCCGGTAATGGCGCACCAGGGCCGTGTCGGGCATTTCCAGCGCCCGGCTCAGCTCGCCGTCATTGGTCAGCAGCAGCAGGCCTTCGGTGTTCATGTCCAGTCGGCCGACCGAGATCACGCGCGGCAGACCACTGGGCAAGGCGTCGAACACGGTCGGACGGCCCGCCGGGTCGTTGTGGCTGGTCAGCAGACCGGCGGGCTTGTGATAGCGCCAGACGCGGGTCGCCTGGGCCGAGCCCATCGGCTTGCCATTGACGGTGATGACGTCGTCGCGGGTCACCAGGGTGGCCGGCGTGTCCAGGATGCGACCATTGACGGCCACCTTGCCCAGACCGATCAGACGCTCGACCTCGCGACGCGAGGCGATGCCGGCGCGCGCCATGGCCTTGGCGATTCGCTCGCTACGGGCAGGCGCCGCGGCATCCTTGCCGGCGCCGGGACCGGTTTTCGGGCCGCCCTTGCCGGCGCCCTTCACAAAAGGCTTGTCGCCGCGATCGTCCTTGCGGTCGCCGCGCGGCGGGCCTTTTCGGTCTCCAAAGCCGCCCTTGTCCGGGCGCGCGTCGGCGAATTTACGGGGGCCGCGCGGGCCGTCGTCTTGACGGGAGCGGGGCTTCTTGTCGTTGTCTTTGGGATGGCGATCCATGATGAGCGGTTCATGAGCATGGCGCTCGACTTGGCGCAAGCGGCGGCGCAAGCGGGCGAAGTGCCTGTGGGCGCTGTAATTGTCGACGAATCGACCGGCAAAGTGCTTGGCCGTGGGCAAAACGCCCCCATAACGGCCCATGATCCGACAGCGCATGCCGAGATCGTGGCTTTGCGCGATGCTGCGGCAACGTTGCAGAATTACCGCCTCACGGACCTCACGCTTTATGTCACGCTGGAACCCTGCGCCATGTGCGCCGGCGCCATCAGCCACGCCCGCATCGGTCGCGTGGTCTGGGGGGCTGATGACCCCAAGGGCGGCGCGGTGATCCACGGCGGTCGCTTCTTCGATCAGCCGACCTGCCACTGGCGACCGGCGACCGAGGGCGGAGTCATGGCGGCACCCGCCGCCGAGAATTTGCGTGCCTTCTTCCGGGCGCGTCGCGGAACGCGCGTCGCCACGGAGCGTTGAGGTCCAAGCTTGACCTTGGAGGCGCTTCACTTGCAGCACCTGATCTTTCGCGCCGTCCCCGCCCTGCTTCTGACCACCCTGCTGGCATCGTGCGGGCCGGAACCGCGCGACGCGCCGACCAACGGTGACGAAGTCCGCGAACGCGCCATCGAGGCCCAGACCGCTCGCCGTCGCACCGGGGCTGAGGTTCAGGACCGCGCCCTGAACCGTGTCATCCGCACCGTCTACCTATGCAACAACAGTGAGCGCCTGTCGGTCGATTTCGACAATCCGCGCCAGATGGCGACGGTGCGGAACTCGTCCGGAGAGGCGGTCGACCTGTTCCAGGAGCGCGCCGCGGACGGCATCTGGTATCGCGCCAGCGGCTATGAGTTGCGCGGCAAGGGCGTTCAGGCGACCTGGACCTCCGACGGACGCGAGCCGACCGAATGCCGGGCGGTGGATTAGGCGAACGCCGCCAAGCGCTCGTCCAGACCGCGCCGCACCTCCGGCCAGTCGTGATCGAGAACCGCGAACTGGACCGTGTCGCGCACCCGCCCGGTCCAGGTGATCTTGTGCTTCCTCAGCACGCCCTCGTCGCGCGCGCCCAGCTTGCGGATGGCGGCGGCGCTGGCGGCGTTGAGGGCGTCGGTCAGGACCTCGACCCGCACCGCGCCCGCCTCGAAGGCATGGCCCAGCAACAGCCGCTTGCATGCCGGATTGACCGGCCCGCCCCGCACCTCGGGCCGATAAAAGGTCGAACCGACCTCGCAGCGCCGATGCTCGGGTTTGATCTCATACAGACTGGTCGTGCCGACCACCGCCCCGTCGCTGATCCGCCGCACGGCGAAGGCGATGCGTGCGCCGGTCGCCATCGCCTTCAGCGCCGCCGCCCACCAGCGATCAAAATGTTCGCCATAGGCCGCGCTGACCATGCCGTTCCAGGCCTCCGGGTCGCAGTCCAGCGCCGCCCTCACCTCGCCCTCCAGCCCCGCCGTGAACGGCTCCAGCCGAACGAAGCGGTTCTCGAGGACGACGGGGCTCAGGTTCACGCCGCGCCTTCCTCGATCAGGAAGGCGCGCACCGCCTCGGCGTCCACGTCCTTGTCGGTGAAGACCTCGCCGATGGCCCGCGCCAGGATCAGCGTCAGCCGCCCGCCCTCGGCCTTCTTGTCCCCGGCCATGCGCCCGATCAGCGCCTCGGCGCTGAAAGCCTGATCCACTTCGGCCAGGCGCGTGGGCAGACCCGCAGCCCTGATCCCCGCCTCGGCCTTATGGGCATCCGCCGCCGAACACCGCCCCTGACGGGCTGAGAACCGAAACGCCATGGCGCAGCCCAGCGCCACCGCCTCGCCATGGGTCAGGGCGTCGCCAAAACCCAACTCAGCCTCGAGCGCGTGCCCGAAAGTGTGCCCCAGGTTCAGCAGGGCGCGCCGCCCGGCTTCCTTCTCGTCCTCGCCGACGATCTGGGACTTGATCTCGACCGAACGGATCACCGCCCGCTCCAACGCGTCGGAATCGCCCTCGGCGCCGCAAGCGCCCCCAGAAGGCGAAGTGTCGCCCAGCCAGTCGAAAAAATCGGCGTCGCAGATCAAGCCATGCTTCAGCACCTCGGCCCAGCCCGAACGCAACTGCCGCACTGGCAGGCTGGCCAGGGCCTCGATGTCGGCCAGCACCAGCCGCGGCTGATGGAAGGCGCCGATCAGGTTCTTGCCGCGCGGCGTGTCGATGGCCGTCTTGCCGCCGACCGAGGAATCCACCTGGGCCAGCAGGGTCGTCGGCACCTGCACGAAGTCGATGCCGCGCATGAACAGGGCCGCCGTCAGTCCGGCCAGATCGCCCACGACTCCGCCGCCCAGGGCCACGACCATGCTCTTGCGGTCCAGCCCCTCGACCAGCAGCCGGTCCAGCACGGCCTCAAGCTGCTCAAAGGATTTGGACGCCTCGCCCGCCGGAACCGTCACGATCCCGGTCGTCAGGCCCGCGCCTTCCAGCGCCATGCGCACCGTCTGGCCGTGAATGGAGGCCACTGTCTCGTCGCTGACGATAAAGGCCTTGGTCGGCTTCAAGGCGGCGATCCGCGCGCCCGCTTCCTTTAGCAGCCCCCGTCCGACCACGACCTCATAGGCGGCGAAGCCATCGCCCCCGACCCGGATCGTCGTCGTCATCGCTTGCTCTCCTCGCGGGCGTGGCGCCGCAATTCCTTATAGATCGCCTCGACCGCCTGGCCGTGCGAGCCGCCGCCGACATCCACCGTCAGATCGGCCTCGGCGTAGATGGGGTAGCGGGCTTCCGCCAACTGGCTCAACGCCTCCAGCGGATCGCGTCCGCGCAGCAGGGGCCGGGTGTCGCGGCGTTGCACCCGTTCGGCGATCACCTTCAGGTCGGCGCGCATCCAGACGCTGACCGAATGTTCTTTCATCAGGGCGCGCGTCTCGGGGTTCAGCATGGCCCCGCCGCCAGTCGCCAGTACGATGGGCGGCCCTTCCAGCAGGCGGCGCATGATGCGCGCCTCGCCCGCCCGGAACTCGGACTCGCCCCGACTGGCGAAGATCTCGCTGACGCTCATTCCCGCGGCGGACTCGATCTCGTGATCGCCGTCGAAGAAGGACAGACCCAGCCGCTGCGCCAGTCGGCGCCCTACGGTCGATTTACCCACGCCCATCAGCCCCACCAGGGTTATGGTGCGGTCAAGCGCCAGATGAGGCGACAAGGGCGAGGAATCGGGCGAGGCGTCGGCAGGCATGGTTCCTACATTCTCTACACGACACGGCCGTTCGCTCCACACCTCTGTTGAGCTTGGCGCATGACGCCCCAGGTCGAGGCCTTTCTGGAGATGATGGCGGTCGAACGTGACGCCTCGCCCCACACCCTGTCCGCCTATGGCCGCGACCTGGCCGACGCCGAGGCCTGGCTGGGCGACGCCGGCGGTTTGATGGGCACGGATGAAAGCGCGCTGGAGGCCTGGTTCGCCGACCTGTCCCGACGCGGGCTGTCTGCGGCCACCGCCGCGCGCCGCCGGTCGTCCGTGCGTCAGTTCTACCGCTTCGCGCTCGGCGAAGGCTGGCGAACCGACGACCCGTCCCGCCGCATCGACGCGCCGAAACAGGGCCGCAGCCTGCCCAAGACCCTCAGCCGCGACGAGATCGAAGCGCTTCTGCTCGCCGCCGGCGCTGCCGACAGCGCGGCGGGCCTCCGCCTCGTCGCCCTGGTCGAGATGGCCTACGCCTCGGGCCTGCGCGTTTCCGAACTGCTGGGGCTTCGAGTCGAGGCCGTGCGCCGCGATCCCGCCTATCTGATCGTGCGCGGCAAGGGCGGCAAGGAACGCCTGGCCCCCCTCAACGCCGCGGCTCGCGCATCCATCAAGGCTTGGCTGACCGCCCGCGACGCTGCGCGCAAACCCAAGGCGCCCGACAGCGTCTGGCTGTTTCCCTCGCACGGCAAGACCGGCCACCTGACGCCCCGTCGCTTCGCCCAGTTGCTGGATCAGGCGGCGATCACCGCCAATATCGACCCGGCCCGCGTCAGCCCCCACGTCCTGCGCCACGCCTTCGCCACCCACCTGCTGGAAGGCGGCGCCGACCTGCGCGTCGTCCAGACCCTGCTGGGCCACGCCGACATCTCGACCACCCAGATCTACACCCACGTCGCCACCGACCGCCTGTCCCAGGTCGTCCATTCGAACCACCCTCTCGCAAAGGACGACTGAACCCCGCTTGCCCCGCGGCGTTCACCGCTCTAGTTTCCGCCGCTTTCCGTAGCGCCAACCGCGCTTCTCCTCACGGACGCCTTATGGCCACGCACTACCTCGAATTCGAAAAGCCCATCGCCGAGCTGGAAGCCAAGATCGCGGAGCTGTCGCATCTGGCCCCGACCAGCGGCTCGTTCGAGACCGAGATCGCCGCCCTGCGCAAGAAGGCCGACGCCTTGCGCGTCAAGACCTACGCCAATCTCGACCCATGGATGCGCACCCAGGTCGCGCGTCACCCGCAGCGCCCGCACCTTGTCGGCTACCTCGAAGGCCTGTTCACCGACTTCGTCGAACTGCACGGCGACCGTCAGTTCGGCGACGATCAGGCGATCATTGGCGGTCTGGCCCGTTTCCGCGGTCAGCCAGTCGTGGTCATGGGCCACGAAAAGGGTCACGACACCCAGACCCGCATCACCCACAACTTCGGCATGGCTCGGCCGGAGGGCTATCGGAAGGCCGTGCGCTTGATGGACATGGCCGAGCAGTTCGGCCTGCCGGTGCTGACCTTCGTCGACACCGCCGGCGCCTATCCGGGCCTGGGCGCCGAAGAACGTGGCCAGGCCGAGGCCATCGCCCGCTCGACCGAGCGCGGTCTGACCCTGGGCGTCCCCTCCATCGCCACAGTGACGGGCGAAGGCGGTTCGGGCGGCGCCATCGCCATCGCCGCCGCCAGCCGCGTGCTGATGCTTGAGCACTCCATCTATTCGGTCATCTCGCCCGAGGGCGCGGCCGGCATCCTTTGGCGCGACGGCGCTCGCGCCAAGGACGCCGCCATGGCCATGAAGATCACCGCCCCTGACCTCATGGCGATGAAGATCGTCGATCGCGTCATTCCAGAGCCCATGGGCGGCGCCCACACGGCCCGCGAGACGGCCATTCAATCGGTCGGCGACGTGCTGGAAGACGAGCTCAAGACCCTGTCCACGCTCTCGGCTGACGAAATCCGCAAGGCCCGCGCCGACCGCTTCTACGCCATTGGTCGTCTGGGCTGATCCTTCGCATTGCACGAGGGCCGCTGGCCGTCGAAGCTGACGCCATGCGATTCGGTCTCTCGCCCCTCCTGCACGTCAGGGCTTCTTCATGCGCGGCATGAACGGGGTCGGCGAGTCGCTGCGTGAAAGCGCGGTGTTCAATTTCAACGGCGCGGTGACCATGGTCATCGACGACTCGCCGTTTGCGCTGGAACTGACGGCCCAAGCCGTACTCGGCTTCGGCATCAAGGTGCGCCATTCCTGCAGCAGCGCCGCCGAGGCCATCGCCGTCCTGCGCGACCATCCCGTCGATCTGATCCTGGTCGATTGCGAGATGCCGGGCATGAGCGGCTATGAGTTCGTGCGCTGGCTGCGCCGTTCGGGGCTGGAACCCAACGCCTTCGCGCCTGTCATTATGACCGCCGCCCACGTCCGCCGCTCCAAGGTGTCCGAGGCCCGTGACTGCGGAGCCAACTTCCTGATCACCAAGCCCTTCAGCGCCGGCGTTCTGCTGGAACGCATCGTCTGGGTGGCCCGGGACGCCCGCGCCTTCCTCGAGGTCGGCGACTATTTCGGCCCCGACCGCCGCTTCCGATCGGAACCATGGGAGGGACTGGAGCGTCGTTCAGAAGAAATCCGCAAGGCTGAATTCGAGGCCCAACGCAGAGCGTCGATCGAACTATGACCGTCATCACGCACAATCGCCGCAAATCCCGCCTGTCGACCCTGATCGACCAGCCCGGCGGCGTCAGCGCCGGCGTCGCCCTAGCCCAGGCCAAGGCCAACCTGGCCGAAATGGAGGCACGCAGCCGCGCCGTTATTGAGGAACAGGTCGCCGCCCTTGCCGCGCTTCAGCCTGCTCCGACGCTTGAAGAAGCGGCTCGCCTGCTGGATCGGGCCTACGACCATTCCAGCGCCGTCATCGACGCTGCAGGCCCGTTCGAGTTGAAGGACCTGTGCGCCGCTGCCGCCAACCTGTGCGACCTGATCGACGCCGCGCCCGAGGACAGGCCCTTCGACTGGCGCATCGTCACCGTACACGCCCAGGCCCTGCGTCTGCTGCTGACGCTTCCAGCCGAAGCCGCCGAGGCCCGAACCCAGGTTCTGGCCAGCCTCAAGGACGTGCTGAAGGCCAAGGCGCCCGGCGGACCTCAGTCAGCCTGAGTCTGGACTTTCGCGCCGCGCGTCTGCTTGCGCCACAGACTGGCGTATTCCCCGCCCTGACGCGCCACCAGCTCATGGTGCGCGCCACGCTCGACGATGCGCCCGGCCTTGAGCACCAGGATCTGCTCGGCGTCGACCACCGTCGACAGACGGTGGGCCACCACCAGGGTCGTGCGACCCGTGCGCGCCTTCCTCAGAGTCTTCTGGATGGCGGCCTCCGTGCGGCTGTCCAGAGCGCTGGTCGCCTCGTCCAGGATCAGGATGCACGGGTCCGCAAGAAGCGCCCGGGCTATGCCTACTCGTTGACGCTCGCCCCCTGACAGCTTCAGCCCTCGTTCGCCGACCCGCGTCTCCATGCCTTCGGGCAAGCCGCGAATGAAGTCGCTCAGCTCCGCCGCCTCGGCCGCCGCCCAGATGGCTGCGTCATCCGCGTCAGGCCGCGCAAAGGCGATGTTGGCGCGGATGCTGTCGTTGAACAGGGCCACATCCTGCGGCACCAGGGCCACCGCCGCCCGCAGCGAGGTCTGGGTGACAGCCCGCGCGTCCAGCCCGTCGATCAGCACCCGGCCTTCCTGGGGGTCCAGCAGGCGCAGCGCCAGTTTGACGATCGTCGACTTGCCAGCGCCCGAAGGCCCGACCAGGGCCGTGGTCGTTCCCGCGGGCGTGACAAAGCTGACGTCGTCCAGACCCGCCGCCCTGGCGTCATGCCGGAAGCCGACGTGATCGAACACGATCTCCGCCCCGCAGCCGCCGGTCGGACGCGGCAGGGTCACCGCGTCGGGCGCATCCGCCACCTGGGGCGCCTGCCGCGTCACCTTCAGCATCTCTTCCATGTCGATGAAGGATTGACGGATTTCCCGATAGGCGAAGCCCAGAATGTTCAGCGGCGCATAAAGCGAAATCATGATCAGCACCGCCGCCGTCACGTCGCCCGGCCCCATCCGTCCTGCCGCCGCCTCGAACCCGGCCATGACAGCCATGATCCCCAGGCCGACGTTCATGATCAGCCCCTGAACCAGGTTCAGCGTCGCCAGCGAGGTGTTGGCCTTCAACGCCGCGTCTACATAGGTCGACAGCGAGCGGTCATAGGCCTCGGCCGCCCGGCCCTCGGCCCCGAACGACTTGACCGTCTCATAGTTCAGCAGGGCGTCGACCGACAGGCCCGCCGCCTCGCTGTCGGCGGCGTTCATGGCGCGGCGATGCTCCAGCCGCCAGTTGGCCATGGCGAAGGTCGTTACCGCATAGACGGCAACCACCCCGATCGCCACCGCCCCAAAGCGCCAGTCGTACTTGCCGCTCAGCACCGCCGCCGCCAGCACAAGCTCGACCACCGTCGGTCCCAGGTTGAACACCAGAATCCGCAGGAGGAAGTCCACGGCCCGCGAGCCGCGATCCATGGTCCGCGACAGGGCGCCCGAGCGCTTGGTCTGATGGAAGTCCAGAGACAGGCTGAGCGCGTGCGCAAACGTTTCCGCCGCCGTCCTCCGCTGCGCCGCCGCCCGGACCGGCGCGAACACGACGTCAGAGAGTTGCGGCGTCGCCGCCGACAGGAACCGCACCACAGCCCAGCCCACAGCGAAGGCGGCGAAGCCCCAGCCCACGGCCGCGGCGGCGCCCTGCCCCGCCGCCAGATGGTTGACCGCCGCGCCCAGGATCAACGGCGCCAGCACGCCCAGGCCCTTGCCCGCCAGCGTCAGGCCGACGGCGCCCGTGATGCGCCACGGCAGTTGCGGGGCGCCGGAGCGCCCGACCACGCGCAGCAGGTCCGTCAGCGCCTGCCAGGTGGGCGGCGCCTCCTGCTTCAATTCAGCCTGGCCGGCAGCCATGGCCTTGACGGTGGAGTCGCCCCGTCGGCCGGATCGTTCACCGCGCATGCTCATGCTCCAGCATATGGGCCGCGCCTTGCCGGAGCGAAAGCAACATTCAGTTCAGGCTCACGATGGCTTCCAGCAGCTCATCCACCGCGCCCTCGGTCGTCGCCCACGAGCAGACAAACCGCACAGAGCCATCATCAAATTGATAGCAGGCCCATCCCAGGGCGTTGAGCCGCTGATGCGCCTCGTCCGGCATTCGCACAAACACAGTGTTGGACTCGACAGGATGGGCCAGGACAAAGGGCGAGCGCTCCTCGATTCCGTCCGCCAGTCGCTGGGCCATCAGATTGGCGTGGGCCGCGCCCTCTTCCCAGGCCCCCGACTCCAGCAGCCCCAGGATCGGCGCAGCCAGGAACCGTGCCTTGGACGCCGTCTGACCGGCCTGTTTCAGTCGGTTATCGATCCGCCGCGTCAGCCTCTTGTTGAAGATCACCAGGGCCTCGGCGCAGTTCGCCCCGGCCTTGGCCCCGCCGAACACCAGAACGTCCACGCCCAGACGCGGAATGTCCTTCGGATCGAAACCCGCCGCGACCGCATTGGCCAGCCGCGCGCCGTCCATGTGGACGCCCAGGCCCGCCAGCTTGGCTGGCTCTATCAGGTGGCGCAGCTCTTCCTCGGAATAGACTGCCCCGTATTCCGTGGCCTGGGTCACGCTCAGCGCGGCAGCCGGCTGGCGGTGGCCGACAACGGGTTCTTCCAGCGCGGCGTGCAGGGCCATGCCATCGATCTTGCCCGAATAGCCCGGCAGGCCGATCAGGCCGACGCCCTGGCCAAAGAAGCCCGGCGCTCCCGTCTCGTCGGTGCAGATATGGGCGGCGTGATGCGTCAGCACCGCCTCGTAGGGCTGGGCCAGCATGGAGACGGCGATTGCGTTCGCCGCCGTGCCGCTGAACACGAACCGAATCTCGGCGTCCGCGTCGAGGCGCTGACGGATCTGGTCCGCGGCGCGCGCCGTGGTCTCGTCCGCGCCATAGGCCCGTGCAAACCCGCTATTGGCCGCGACCAGCGCCTTCAGTGCGTCCGGCGCCATGCCGGCGGTGTTGTCGGATCCAAAGTCGTAGCGCACGCGTCATTCTTCCTGTTCTGCGGGCGCCATGACGACGCGAGCGAATTGGGCGTCCTTGGCCGGGACCTCGACCTGGTGCGGGAAGGGTATCTCGATTCCGGCGGCGTCCAGCGCCTCCTTGCCGCCCTGCATCAGGTCAGCCTGCGTCTGCCACCAGTCATTGACGTTGACCCAGGCGTGCAGCGTGATCTCGACGGAGCTGTCCAGCAACGCCGTCACCCCCGTCCACGGCGTCGGGTCCTTCAGCACCTTGGCGTGGGCGACGCCGACGCCCGCCAGCACATCACAGGCGTCCTTCAGATTCTCGCCATAACCAACCGTGAATTTGATCTCCACGCGACGCGTTTTTTGACCGGTCAGGTTGATGATGACGTCGCTCAGCACCTTCGAGTTCGGGATGACGATCTTGTGGTTGTTGGCGTTCGACAGCTGGGTCGTGAACAGGTCCAGCTTCTGCACCGTGCCCGAGGCCCCGCCGACGTCGATCACCTCGCCCACGCGATAGGGCCGCAGCATCAGCAGCATGACCCCCGCCGCCACGTTCGACAGCGTCCCCTGCAAGGCCAGACCAACCGCCAGCGAGGCTGCACCCAGCACCGCAATGATCGAGGTCGTCTGCACGCCCAGCCGCTGCAACACCGCGATCATGCCGATGATGATGACCACGACCCGCACGACTTGGGCGGCGAAGCTGAGCACCGTCTGGTCATGACGGAAGGCCCGCATCCGCCCCAGCACCCGCCGCGTTGCGCCGGAAGCCCATCGCGCGACGAACAGGGTGGCGACGAAAATCAGCGTCGCGATGGTCAGATTGATCGCCAGATCGCCGGCCATGTCCGCCAGCTTGGCCACAATGGCGGCGTCGACTGTCAGTCGCTTCTCGCCGACGACTACAGCTTGGGTCAGGGTTTCGTGCAGGGAAGACATGCTCGAGGGTCTAACGCCTGTCCCCGCGAATGGAAGCCCCGCCGGTCAGGCTTTCTCAGATGGGCGTCCGCGTCAGGCGGCCTCCGCCGATTCCAATGCGACGGAAATCTGATGCAGAGCGATGCGCCCCCCCGGCGCCTGAGCCATCAGGCCGGCCAGGCTGCGGAAATCGATCGGCTTGTTGAGATAGGCGTCGGCTCCGGCGCTCATGCCGGCCTCATGATCCTCGTTCCGCGCCGACGCCGACAGAACGACGATGGGGGTGTCGACATTCGCGCCCGCCCCTTCGCGGATCATTCGTGTCGCCGTCAGCCCGTCCATAATGGGCATGTTCACGTCCATGATGATCAGGTCGAACCGTTGGTTCATCGCCATATCGACCGCCAGTTGGCCGTTCTCGGCCGTGCTGGTGCGGTGCCCAGCCGAGCCCATCCAGGCCTCCAGGATCATACGATTGACGGGGTGATCCTCGACCACCAGCACGTCCAGATGATCACCGCCCTCGACAGCGGCGTCGATCTCCCGGGCTTCCTCGGCGTGGGCCCATTCCACCACTTCGCCTTCGATCGACAGCGTGAAGGTCGAGCCTTCCCCCAGGCTGGAGGTCACCGTGATGTCGCCGCCCATGATGTGAGCCATGCGCCGGGCGATCGTCAGACCCAGCCCTGTGCCGCCGAATTTGCGCGTTGAGGAATTGTCCACCTGGGTAAACGGCTGGAACAGCCGCTCCAGGTCGTCACGCGAAATCCCCGAGCCGCTGTCGGTGACAGAGAACTCGAAACCGACCCGACGATCCGAGATGCGTCGCGCCTTGACCTTGTAGCGAATTTCGCCCTTGTCCGTAAATTTGACGGCGTTCGAAAGCAGGTTCTGCACCACCTGGCATACCCGAAGGGGATCGCCGCGCACCAGGGCCGGCATCTCTCCCTCGAATGTCGAGATCAGGGTCAGCCCCTTGGCTTCGGCCTGGGCCTCGAACGGCCCGGTGATGCGGCGGTGCAGATCATCGACATGAATATCCACCACGTCAAAGCTCATCTTTCCGGCTTCGATCTTGGTCATGTCCAGGATGTCGTTCAGCAGGCTCAGGAGATTGTCGCCCGAGTTGCGGATGATCGACAGATATTCCCGCTGCGTGCCTTCCAGCCGGGTGGCGCTCAGAAGCTGGGCGGCCCCCAACACGCCGTTCATCGGCGTACGAAGCTCATGCGATATGACCCCGAGGAAGCTGGACTTGGCCTCATTGGCCGCGTCGGCCTTGTCGCGGGCGGCCTCCAGTTCCTCGATCAGGTGGGCCTGATGCTCCTGAAACACCCGGATCCGCTCCTCGCGGAGCATCGTCATGGTGACCAGAACGAACAGGCTGGCGGCGGTGAAGGGCACCAGGGCGATGAATGGCCAGAACAGGGGTCCGCCCGCCAGGCTGGCGGCGATGGCTGCGGCCGCGACGCCATAGGGCGACGAGATCATGATGGCCTGACGCGGCGAACTGCGAAGCTGGGCGAAAACCAGCACATAGCCCGACACCAGCAGGGCGATGGCCAACTCATGTCCAAAGGCGGAGGGTGAGAACCAGGCCATGAGCGGCGCTACGGCCCAGACCGCCGTGGTCACGGTTGCAACGGCCGGAAAGACCATGCCCCAGCCGACGCCGACACGCTGGCTGACGCGTTTTTCGACTTCGCCGCGCAGCGCGCCGGCGGCCAGGGTGGCCACAAACCAGGTCAGGCCCGGCAGTAGCCCGACGGTCACGATGACGCCTATGGCCCAGCTGACGATGATCAGATAGCGCAGGTAATGAGTCTGCAGGATCGCGGTCAGCGCCTGCGCGACCTCGCCCGGCGCTTGCCCGTCCAGCCCCTTGATCCCGTCACCCACCATTCGCACGCCCCCGCCCTTGCAAATAAGTCTGGGAGCGGACGCTAGGTTGAAGGTTCTAAGACGAAGTGAATACGTTGGTTTACGTAGCGTAACGGCAGAAGCTCAATCGCCATTCGCCTCGGATTTCGTCAGGGCGCGTACCGAGAGGGCGTGCACCGGACCGGCCAGCTCCTGGCTCAGAACGGCGTTGATCGCACGCTGGCGAGCGACACGGCCCTGGCCATCGAAGGCGTCTGCCACAATGGTAAGCTGGAAATGGCTTTCGCCGCCGTCGCGGGCGTCCATGCCGCCTTCGTGATGGTGGCCCGCGTGTTTCCAGCTGTCGTCTTCCAGTTCAATTCGCTCAGGGGCGAAGGCCGCCGTCAATTTTTCGCGGATAAGTGCGGCAATAGGGCCATCTGGCATCGGTCGTTCCTTGAAGCTGTCCAAATCAAGCTTACACTCGGGCCGATGTCCGCGTCATTTGAATACAAACCTCGCTTCACCGACATTCGAGTGAAGCCGCCCAAGCCCGACGAGGAGAAGGCCGAGGCCGACGTCCTGCATCGGAAAAAGGGTGAGAAGTCGTGCGAGTGGCCTGACTGCAGCCGCCCCGCCACCGCCAAGGCGCCCAAGTCGCGTGAGCAGCTCGCCGACTTCTACGAATTTTGTCAGGCCCATGCAGGCCAGTACAACAAGGGCTGGAACTTCTACGCCGGCATGAGCGAGGGCCAGATTCGCGCCGCGCAGGAAAATGAGGCCATGACCGGCGGCCGCCCCACCTGGGAGATGAAGGCCGGCAAGAACACGCGCGAAGCCGCCGCCTTCGCCGCCAAGATGGGCACGGCCAACAACCAGGGCGCCGGCTCATGGCGCGACAGCTTCGGCTTGTTCGGCCGCCGCACCCAGGAGCAGGCTGGCCCGGCTGCAGCCGAAGTCCATCGCATCGGCAAGATAGAACTCGCAGCCCTGACCGACCTGGACCTCAAGCCCGGCGCGGACAAGGCCGCGATCAAGGCGCGCTATCACGAGATGCTGAAACGCTTTCACCCTGACACCAACGGCGGCGACCGCGGCGCCGAGGCCAAGCTTCAGAGCGTGATCAAGGCCTGGAAGGTTTTGAAGAAGGCCGGGCACGCCTGAGACTTCTCAGCAGCCCCCCCGGCTTTTGCGGTCCGTCGATGCGCGTCACGTTCTCGCCCGCGCCGTCCCAGATCTCAGCAAAGGCGCTGCCGGCCTCGTCCAGCATCATGCGTCGCGTTTCGCTGACGGCTTCCGGCCAACTGTCCGCATCCAGAGCGAACATGTGAGGCGTGCCCTCAGGCGCGTCATAAACATAGCAGAAGTACTGCACGTTCGTATGCATGGCCCTCTTCCCCGACGGAAGCTATGGACAAACTATTAACACCCACTTGTGGATTACACGAATCACAGAACCGTTGTTTCTGAACGACTGACACCCATATCCGGGACCTTGGATCACCAAAGGAGCCGCCTCATGGAAGTCTTGTACCGCGCCCACGCCACGGCATCGGGAGGCGGCCGCGACGAGGGCCGCTCCGCCACCGACGACGGCAAGATCGATGTCCGCCTGTCGGTCCCCACCGAGATGGGGGGCAAGGACGGCGATGGGACCAATCCCGAACAGCTCTTCGCCACCGGCTACGCCGCCTGCTACCTCGGCGCCCTGCGCCTGGTCTCGGGCAAGGCTGGCACACCCGTGGGGCCGGACACCAAGGTTCAGGCCGGCGTCGGCTTCGGCAAGAACACGCGGGGCGAAGGCTTCAACCTCGACGTTTCACTCACGATCACCGACCACGGCCTCGATCAGGCGGTGATCGATGACCTGATCCAGAAGGCGCACCAGGTCTGTCCCTACTCCAACGCCACGCGCGGCAATGTCGACGTAGCGCTTTCCGCTGAATAAGCGACACTACCGCCCTCGCGCGTGTTGAGCCGCGCGCGTGAGGGCACTAGATGAGGTCCATGACCTCTCCTCTCGACGCCTCGCCCGATCCCCTGGTCACGCTGGAGCCGCACCGCAAGGTGACGGTCAGGGAGGCGTTCGGCGTCGATTCCGACATGGTCGTGCCCGCCTTCGACACGCGCGACAGCCATGTGCCCGAGATCGACGAATCCTATCGCTTCGATCCGCAGACCACTCTGGCCATCTGCGCCGGCTTCGCCTTCGACCGCCGCGTCATGGTTCAGGGCTATCACGGCACCGGCAAGTCGACCCACATCGAGCAGGTCGCCGCCCGCCTGAACTGGCCCCTGGTCCGCGTGAACCTGGACAGCCACATCAGCCGCATCGACCTGATCGGCAAGGACGCCATCGTCCTCAAGGACGGCAAGCAGATCACCGAGTTCCGCGAAGGCATCCTGCCCTGGTCGCTGCAACGCCCGGTCGCCCTGGTCTTCGACGAATACGACGCCGGCCGTCCTGACGTCATGTTCGTGATCCAGCGCGTGCTGGAGGCCCAGGGCCGTCTGACCCTGCTGGACCAGAACCGCGTCATTCGCCCGAACCGCTGGTTCCGCCTGTTCTCGACCACCAACACCATCGGTCTGGGCGACACCTCGGGCCTCTATCACGGCACCCAGCAGATCAACCAGGGTCAGATGGACCGCTGGAACATCGTCACGACGCTGAACTACCTCGACCACGACGTCGAAGCCGAGATCGTCGCCGCCAAGATCCCCGAGTGGAACGACGCCGACGGCAAGCGCCGCATCGCCGCCATGGTCCGGGTCGCCGACATGACCCGCAACGCCTTCATGAACGGCGACATCTCGACCGTCATGTCGCCCCGCACGGTCATCACCTGGGCCCAGAACGCCATTATCTTCGGCGGCGATCTGGCGCTCTCCTTCCGCCTGACCTTCCTGAACAAGTGCGACGAGCTGGAACGCCCCACCATCGCCGAGTTCTACCAGCGCGCCTTCGGCGAGGACCTGCCCGAAGCCGCGACGCGCGTGAAGATCGGCTGACTACTGATTGTTCCGGCGACGGAAGGCCGCAGCCGCGTAACCGTCACATTAGCTTGACGGCGTTGTCGTCTGCGCCCGCTCTAAGCGGCCTCGAACCAATCGGAGTCGTCTTATGCGTCTGCAGCGCCGTCAACTGATCTCGACCGGGGCTGCGGCCTTCGCCTTCGCCGGCTTTGCACGCAACGTCCACGCCCAATCGGCGGGCGAAGAAAGCTACGTCAATCAGGTCGAGGGCTATGGCCCGCTGAAGGCCGACCCCAACGGCCTGCTCGATCTGCCCGAGGGCTTTTCCTATCAGGTCATCTCCCAGAGCGGAGAGACGATGGACGACGGCCTGCTGGTCCCCGGTCAGCCGGACGGCATGGGCTGCTTCCCCCTGAGCCCGACCACGGTCGCCCTGGTCCGTAACCACGAGCTGAAAGGCTCCAAGGCGCTTCATCGCAACATGGGACCCGGCGGCTTTCATCATGAGCGCCTTGGCCTGCTGGACGCCTCCAAGGCCTACGACACCTACAAGGACGGCCGCGCCCTGCCCGGCGGCACGACGACCCTGGTCTATGACCTAGAGACCCGCCAGACGGTGCGCCAGCACCTGTCGCTGATCGGCACCTCGACCAACTGCTGCGGCGGCCACACGCCCTGGGGCAGTTGGCTGACCTGCGAAGAGACGGTCGAGACGCCTGCCGACGCCGACGTGACCAAGGCCCACGGCTGGGTGTTCGAGGTCTTCGCCAATGCGACCGGCCTGGTCGATCCCGTGCCGCTGAAGGCCATGGGCCGCTTCGATCACGAAGCCGTCTGCATCGACCCGCGCACCGGCATCGCCTACCTGACCGAGGATCAGGGCGACGGCCTCTTCTATCGCTTCATCCCCACGGTTCCAGGCCAGTTGGCGCGTGGCGGTCGGCTGCAAGCCATGGCCTTCAAGGGGCAGGCCGGCGCCGACAGTTCCAACCACGAGGCCCGCATCTGGTCGGTCAGCGACTGGCGCGAGGTCGAGTGGATCGACATGGACGACGTCGAGGATCCGGCCGGCGACCTGCGCCTACGCGGCCATGCGGCGGGCGCCGTCAAGGTGGCGCGGGGCGAAGGCGTCTTCTGGGGCGAGAACGAGCTCTACCTGACCGCCACCTCGGGCGGGCCGCTACGCCGCGGCCAGATCATGCGCTACGTCCCCTCGCCCGACGAAGGCGGCGCGGACGAGGCCCGCACACCGGGCCGCATCCAGCTGTTCGTCGAAAGCACCGACCTGCGCACCATGAACATGGGCGACAACCTGTGCATCGCGCCCTGGGGCCACCTGGTCGTCTGCGAGGACAACTATTCCGACGAGGTGCGCAACCATATCAAGGGCGTAACCCCCGACGGCCGCCTCTACACCATCGCCCGCAACGTCTTCACCGGCAACTCGGAGTTCGCAGGGGCCGTGTTCTCGCCGGACGGAGACGTCCTGTTCGTGAACATCATGTACCCCGGCCTGACCCTGGCGATCAGAGGCCCGTGGAACGCGGTCCGCTCATGAACAGACGCGGGCGCGAGCGACAAACCAGCCAAAGGTTGACCGTCGCCGCGCCCAGCACCAGCGCCGCCACCGCCTGGTGCAGCGTGCCCAGGGTGATGGGCACGGCGTGCATCAGTGTCAAAACGCCCAGCCCAGCCTGAAGCCACAGCAATCCCGCCATGACGAAGGCCGACAAGCCTAGACCCTCGGCCAGCCGCCAGCGCCAGGCGTGAATCGCATAGGCCGTGCCCGCCGCCAGCAGGACATAGGCCCCGATGCGGTGATTGAACTGGACCAGCGCCTGATCGTGCAGGAAGGCGATCGCCCCCCTGCCCCACTCCACCGGCGGGAAGATAGCCCCGTTCATCATCGGCCAGTCGGTATAGATCATCCCGGCCTTGGCCCCGGCCACCAGCCCGCCCAGCAGGCATTGAATGAAGACCGCGCCTAGCAACAGCCCGGCGCCCCAGGTCCAGCCGCGAGGCGACCGCGAATGGTCAGATCCGCTCCACGCCTCCAGGCCGGTCCAGATCAGGCCGGCGAAAATGACGAAGGCTAGGCCCAGATGGGTCGCCAGCCGTTCGGGCGCGACATCAACCCGCTCCGACAGGCCGCTGGACACCATCCACCAGCCGATCAGCCCCTGCAGGCCGCCCAGGCCCAGCAGGATCAGGCAACGCCCGATCAACCGCTTCGGCATCCTTCCGATCAGCACGAAAATGACAAAGGGAACCGCGAAGACCACGCCGATCAGGCGCCCGACCAGCCGATGCAGCCATTCCCACCAGAAGATGCCCTGAAACTCGCCCAGGCTCATGCCGGCGTTGACCTGGGCGTACTGCGGAATGGTCTTGTACTTCTCGAAGGCGTCCGCCCACTGGGCGTCGCTCAACGGCGGGATGGCCCCCATGATGGGCTTCCACTCGGTGATCGACAGGCCCGAGCCCGTCAGGCGCGTGACGCCGCCGATGACCACCATGGCGAAAACCATGGCCGCACTGAAGAACAGCCACAACGCGACCGCGCGGCTGCGATCCTGATTTACAAAACGGTTCATTCGACGCCTGCCGTTCGCCCCGATACACTGTCGCCAAACCCACCGGGCGACCGGGGCGGTATGCCCCCCAAGCGCGGCAAGATCGAGTCGCTTTCGACGCCAAGGCGTCGCACCATTCTGAAGGAGCGCCCGTGGCGCCATATGCGGATATCGCCGTCGCCGTCGTCGGCGCCCTGGCCCTGGCCTGGATCGCCGACCTGCTGACCGGCCGTCGCGGCCTGGGCGGGACGATGCTGGTCGCCGCTGTCGGCGCCAGCTGCGGCGCCTTTCTGGCCATACGCGTATTCGCTGTGGCGGCGCTGGGCGACTGGATCTGGGTCATCTGGTCGATGGTCGCCGCAGTGGTCTGCCTGGTCGCCTTCTTCCTGTTCAGGAGCAAGCGCTGATGCCGCCGCGCGCCCGCCGATTCGTCGCCACCCTCGGCGTCCTGTTCTTTCTGGCCTTCTGGGTCTGGGGCGCGGTGGCGATCAATGACCGCCTGCCGGACATCTGGTGGCTGGACCTGATCTTCTTCGCCGTCGCCGGCATCGGCTGGGGCATTCCCCTGATCCCGCTGCTGCGCTGGGCCGAGCGCGAACCCGACGCGAAATAGTCCAGAATTGCAAAAGGGGCCGCCCGAAAGCGACCCCTTTAACCAACCGATTTCCCTTGGGAAATGGTCGGAGCGACAGGATTCGAACCTGCGACCCCTTGACCCCCAGTCAAGTGCGCTACCAGGCTGCGCCACGCTCCGAAGGCGCTCCGTATAGACGGCGATTCCGCAGTCCGCAAACGCTAAAACGCTCTTCGAACAACAAGTTCTCGCTAGCGCTGCAGAACGGCTTCCAGACGCGCCTTCGCCGACTCCAGGTCGGCCAGAATGGCGCCGAGGCGGGCAGGCTCGAAAGGCGCGGCGATGGGCGCGGGCGCATCCCGCTCCACATCCGCATCGATTTCCAGCGTCGTCGTCGGATCGCCATAGGCCGCCAGTCGCGCCAGCCCCTGCTCTTTATGCAGACGCTGAACCCCGCGAATCGTCAGCCCTTCGTCGTGGAGCAGACGGCGAACGCCTTTCAGCAGCGTGACGTCCTCGGGCCGATAGAAGCGACGTCCGCCCGCACGCTTGACCGGGGCGACGAAATCGAACTTCGTCTCCCAGAAACGCAGGACGTGTTGCGGCGCGCCGACTTCATCGGCGGCCTCTGAAATGGTGCGAAAGGCGTTCGGGCTTTTGGCCACGCTAAACTAGTCCTCGACGACGGCGCCGTGGACGCGGCTCTTCATGATCTGCGAGGCGCGGAAGCTGATGACCCGGCGAGGATTGATCGCCGCAGGTTCACCCGTCTTGGGGTTGCGGCCCATCCGGGCGCGCTTCTCTCGCACCTGAAACACGCCGAATCCGGACAGTTTCACCATCTCGCCTCGCTCAAGCGATTCGACGACCAGTTCGAGCGTGCGCTCGACCAGGCCGGAACACTCCTGGCGAGACAGGCCCACCTCGTCATGCACCGCCTCGCACAAATCCGCCCGGGTCAGGGTCTGTTGTCCCGTCACTGCGTCTCTCCGCTGCCAATCCGCACGCATAGAAGGGCAAAGTCGCCCCGAATCAAAGCCCTGAATGCAAATCAGAGACGGAAGGCGCAGGCGCCCCAGGTCAGACCGCCGCCCATGGCCTCGATCACCACCAGATCGCCGCGCTTGATCCGCCCGTCCTTGATGGCCGCATCCATGGCCAGAGGGATGGACGCCGCCGAGGTGTTGGCGTGCAGGGCCACGGTCGAGATGACCTTGTTTTCGTCCAGCCCCAGACGTTCACCAACCCCGCGAATGATGCGCTGGTTGGCCTGATGGGGAACGAACCAGTCGATCTCGGGGATCTCGACGCCCGCCGCTTCGGTCGCACCGACGATGGCTTCGGCGATATTGACGACCGCGTGGCGGAAGACTTGATTGCCCAGCATCTTGAGATGACCAACCGTGCCGGTCGTGGACGGACCGCCATCGACATAGAGCATGTCGGTCTTCGTGCCGTCGCAGCGCAGGGCGAAGCCCAGCACGCCCTGATCGGCCTTGGTCCCCTGCCCCTCGCGCGGCTCGACGACAAAGGCGCCGGCGCCGTCGCCGAACAGGACGCAGGTGGTCCGGTCGCTCCAGTCCATCAGCCGGGTCATTTCCTCGGCGCCGATGACCAGGGCGCACTTGGCCATGCCGCGCGCGACGAAGCCGTCGGCCACGCTCATGGCGTAGACGAAGCCGGAGCAAACCGCCTGGACATCGAAAGCGATGCCCACCGGCGCGCCCAGCTTGGCCTGCACGATGGCGGCGGTGGCGGGGAAGGTCTTGTCCGGGGTCGTGGTGGCGACGATGATCAGGTCGACGTCAGCCGCAGTCTTGCCGGCGTCGGCCAGGGCGCGGCGCGCGGCCTCGACAGCCAGGTCGCTGGTCGGCTCGTCGTCGCGGGCCTGATGCCGCTGATGGATGCCGGTGCGCTCGACGATCCACTCGTCCGAGGTGTCGACGAACTTGGCCAGGTCGGCGTTGGTGACGACCTTCTCCGGCAGGAAGGAACCGACGCCGGTCACGGCGCTGCGGATGACGCTCACTGGTGGGTCTCCCCGATGGTTTCGGCGACGGGCGCAGGCTGATCCAGGGCGGCGAGCCGTCCCAGATTGGCCCCGACCTTGGCCATGTAGTCGCTACGCGCCAGATCGACGGCGATGCGGATGGCGTTTCCATAACCGCGCGGCGTGGCGCCGCCGTGGCTTTTCACGACAATTCCGTTCAGGCCCAACAGAGGCCCGCCGTTGATGGCGTTGGGGTCGATCTTCGCCGCCATGCGCTTTAGCGCCGGCATGGCGATCAGAGCGCCCAGCTTGGCGATAGGGCCAGAGGTCAGCGCCTCTTTCAGCAGGCCGGAGATGAACCGCGCGGTGCCCTCGGCCGTCTTCAGGGCGATATTGCCGGTGAAGCCGTCGGTGACGATCACGTCCACCGTGCCCTTGGCGATGTCGTCGCCTTCGACGAAGCCGTGATAGTTCAGCGGGATGCCGCCCTCGCGCAGGATGGCGTGGGCTTCGCGGACCTCATCATGGCCCTTCATGTCCTCGGAACCGACGTTCAGCAGACCCACAGTCGGCTTGGCCACGCCGTGGACCGCCGCCTGGAAGGCCTCGCCCATGATGGCGAACTCGATCAGTTGCTTGGCGTCGCTGCCGATATTGGCGCCCACGTCCAGAACGGCCGTATAGCCACGCGCCGTCGGCCAGCTGGCGACGATGGCCGGGCGCTCCAGCCCCGGCGCTGCCATGCGCAGCAGCAGCTTGGAGATAGCCATCAGGGCCCCGGTGTTGCCGGCGGAGACCGCGGCCTTGGCCTCGCCCGTCTTAACCGCCTCGATGGCGTTCCACAGGCTGGAGCCCTTGCCCCGGCGCATGGCCTGGGCCGGCTTTTCGTCCATGGCCACGACCTTGTCCGTGTGGCGTACGTCGCAGACGGCGTCGGTCAGGCCGCAGCGCGTCAGCTCGGCGCGAATCGCCGCCTCGTCGCCATGCAGCAGGAAACGCACGCCGTCGCCGTCATGACGCGCGAGATAGTCCTTCACGCCGCCGACCACGACCGAGGGACCGTGGTCCCCCCCCATGGCGTCGAGCGAGATCAGTGTTGGGGATGCCAAGTGGAAATGGACTCCGTCGCCGTCTTGTCGCGGCGTCATATAGGGATGCAGAACGCAAATGTCGCACCCTTGGGATGCTACCAGCCCGACGTCAGGTCAACCTTCGCTGGAACCGTCTCTCGGTTGCAGGCCCTTCAACACCGCAAAGGGCGAGATTTCTCCCGGCTCCTTGGGCTGTTCAAAAACAGCGCCGGGCTTGCGCGGGAAGGGATCGAGGCTGAGGACCAGTTGTTCAACAGCGTACTGACCCAGGTCCAGACTGCCGCCCTCGATCTGATCTGGCGAATCGTCATCCAGTTCCAGATCGATTTCGCTATCCTCGTCCTGCTCGCGCTCGGTGGCCTCGACCATCTGCACCGAGAACTTGCGATCGACGTGAACGGGCAGAGGCTCCAGGGTCAGTCCACAGGTCTGGACGGCGTCAGCGACCACTCGCCCTTCCAGGCGCCAGCCGGACACGGTCGGGACCAGATTGATGTCGACCTCGAACGCCTCCAGCGATTGAAGGTCCAGGACGCGTGCGATCCGCTTGAGGGCCTCCGTATCCGGCGTCAGGCGACGCTGCACGCCGGCGCCGATGTGATGCAGCCTCAGCGGCTCGCTATAGGCCAGGGCAGGAATATCCTTCATGCGGCGATCTCCGCCCAGGCCGGAACGCTGGACACGGCTTCAAACGACTGGGTCGCCAGGTTCTGACGCGACGTCACGGCGTAACGCGCCAGCGCGCGTCCGGTGTCGGCATCAGGGCTTTCATAGATATTCTTGGCAAGGGACTGGGCCAGGGCGTCCACGTCTTCTGCGCGCAACGGTCCCTCATAAGCGCTCATGCGACCGTACAGCGACTCGCCCAGCTTGCGCATCTTCTTGCCGACCGAGACGTCGCCGACGCCGAGTTCCCGCAAGGTGTTGTCCAGCGAAGAGATGTAGGTGTCGAACAGCTTCTGGGCCGCGACCTCGCCACGCTCGCCGTCCTGCTTGAGTCGAAGGAATAGAATCAGCACGTGCAGGGTGTAGAGCTCAAACCGGGCGTCGATCCGGTCCGCCACCCCGAGGGAGGCGTAAAAGGCTGGCTGGCGCGCCTGTTCGACGGCCAGGGCGTACAGGGCGTCGCCCTGGCGCTCATCGGGTCGTCGTCGGAATAGATTTCTAAGCATGAGCAACAGCCCCTTTTTCGCCGCGCCGTTGCACTAGGACGCAGCGACGGTTAGGTCAAAGACCTTGTTCTGCTGAGGCCGACGCTGATGCCCCGATTTACTCCGATCTTCGCCGCCATTTCACTGGCCGCCGCCGCCGGCGCCTGTGCGCCCGTCGTCGCCACCCAGGGCTTCCAGGCGGTCGACGCCAAGCCTCAGGACGTCGTGGCCGGCACCGACACCAAGGAAACCGTCCTGGCGCGCCTGGGTTCGCCCTCGACGACCTCGACGTTCGAGCCAGACACCGTCTGGTACTACATGACCCAGATGACCGAGCGCTACACCTACAACACGCCGCAGGTGTCGCAGCGAACGGTGACCGAAATCACCTTCAACAAGGCCGACGACAAGGTCGCGGCGGTGCGCACGCTAGGCCTGGAGGACGGTCGTCAGATCGCCATGCAGCGTCGCGAGACCCCGACTCGCGGCCGTCAGCTGACGATCCTCGAGCAACTTCTGGGTAACGTCGGCCGCGGCCAGTTGCCGCGCACCGAGGAAGACGTGCCCGGCCAGCGCCGTCCGGACTAGGCGTCCAGCCTCACGTCGCGACCGCTACGTGGAGTTTCAGGCTCAAAACGACAAACGCCCCGGAGATTGCTCTCCGGGGCGCCTTTCGTTCGAGAAACGGGGTTCACCCCTCAGACGATCTTCCCGCTCGCCAGCACCGCCAGCAGCAGCAGGGCTACGATATTGGTGATCTTGATCATCGGGTTCACCGCCGGGCCGGAGGTGTCCTTGTAGGGGTCGCCCACGGTGTCGCCGGTGACCGCGGCCTTGTGCGCCTCCGAGCCCTTGCCGTGGACCACGCCGTTCTTGTCGGTGAAGCCTTCCTCGATCAGCTTCTTGGCGTTGTCCCAGGCGCCGCCGCCGGAGGTCATCGAGATGGCCACGAACAGGCCGGTGACGATCACCCCCATCAACATGGCCCCCAGGGCGGCGAAGGCGTTGGCCTTCTCCGGCTGGATGAACAGCACGACGACAAACAGGACGATGGGCGACAGCACCGGTAGCAGGCTGGGCACGATCATCTCGCGGATGGCCGCGCTGGTCAGGATGTCCACAGCCTTGCCGTACTCGGGCTTGGTCTGGAACGTCATGATGCCTGGGTTTTCACGGAACTGACGACGCACCTCGGCCACGACGGCCTCGGCGGCGCGCCCCACCGCCGTCATCGACATCCCGCCGAACAGGAAGGGCAACAGCCCCCCGAACAGAAGGCCGACCACGACATAGGGGTTCGACAGGTCAAACGCGACCGTGCCCAGACCGTAGAAGAAGCTGCCCGGCTGCGCCTCGGCCGCGAAGAACTTCAGGTCCTCCACATAGGCCGCGAACAGGACCAGAGCCCCCAGCCCCGCCGAACCGATGGCGTAGCCCTTGGTCACGGCCTTGGTGGTGTTGCCCACGGCGTCCAGGGCGTCGGTCGAAACGCGGACTTCCGGCGGCAGGCCCGCCATCTCGGCGATGCCGCCGGCGTTGTCGGTGACGGGACCAAAGGCGTCCAGCGCCACGATCATGCCCGCCACGCCCAGCATGGTCGTGGTGGCGATGGCGATGCCGAACAGGCCTGCCAGTTGGAAGGCCGCGACGATGCCGACGATGATGGTCAGCGCCGGCAGGGCCGTCGATTCGAGCGAGACGGCCAGCCCCTGGATCACATTGGTGCCGTGCCCCGACACGGAGGCGTTAGCCACCGACTTCACCGGACGGAAGCCCGTGCCGGTATAGTATTCGGTGATGACCACGATGGCCGCCGTGACCAGCAGGCCGACGACGCCGGCCCAGAACAGGTTCATGGGCTGGATCAGCAGACCCTGCACCTCGACCCCGCCAGCGGGAACAAGCTGATGGATGACCCACCAGACGGCGATCACCGACAGGACGCCGGTGACGATCAGGCCCTGATACAGGGCCCCCATGATGTTGCCGCTCTTGCCCAGTCGAACAAAGAACGATCCGATGATGGAGGTCACGATACAGATGCCGCAGATCGCCAGCGGCAGCAGCATCATCACTTCGACATAGGACTGGTCGCGGAAGAAGATGGCCGCCAGCACCATGGTCGCCACGGTCGTGACGGCATAGGTCTCGAACAGGTCGGCGGCCATGCCGGCGCAGTCGCCGACGTTGTCGCCCACATTGTCGGCGATGGTGGCGGCGTTGCGGGGATCGTCCTCGGGGATGCCCGCCTCGACCTTGCCCACCATATCGCCGCCCACGTCCGCGCCCTTGGTGAAGATGCCGCCGCCCAGCCGCGCGAAGATGGAGATCAGCGAGGCCCCGAAGCCCAGGGCCACCAGGCCGTCGACGACTTCGCGGCTGGTGCTCTCAAAGCCCATGCCCTCGGTCATGAAGGCGTAGTAGCCTGACACGCCCAGCAGGGCGCCCCCCGCCACGAACATGCCGGTGATGGCGCCAGAGCGGAAGGCCAGATCCAGCCCCTTGGCCAGGCTTTCAGACGCAGCCTGCGCCGTACGCACGTTAGCCCGCACAGAGATCAGCATCCCGGCGAAGCCCGCCGCGCCCGACAGCACCGCGCCGATCAGGAACCCGAGCGCAGCCCAGGGCCCGATAAGCAAAAAGGCCGCGACCAAGATCACGACCCCCACCATACCAATCGTTGTGTACTGACGCTTCAGATAGGCGGACGCCCCTTCCTGAATCGCCGCCGCGATTTCTCGCATCCTGTCATTGCCGGTGCCGGCCTTCATCAGGACGGCGGTCTGGACAGCGCCGTAAAGCACCCCCAGTGCGCCGGCCGCTATGACCAGCCATAGATAGTTCGTCATGGCGTTTCCAAGCCCTTGTGCAACAAGCACACGGATCCTTGGCGCGGGCGGGCGTTTCGCCTCTCTCCGCCTTCCGGTCCCCCCGTGCGCCTACGGACGCATGTTCACGTCCCCCGGGAATTGCGGCTTAACAGTGTCAAAAGGATCGCTGTGAAGCAACAGCGGTTTCTCGACCAGGTTCTAGACGCCCTGCATTCCCGTACGGCGGCGGGGTGACTGGCTTACGACCTCGACGCGGGTCACCGCCCCTCGTCCGACCAGGGTCGAGGCGGAACGGATCAGGCTGGCGCTCAGGGCGGTTGTATCCAAAGCCACCCAGGTGTCGGGCAGGACAAAAGGCGTGCGGTGCCCCGCGCGGACCAGGGCGTCGCGCAGATGGGCCTCCTTGGCTCGGACAGCCTCTACCGTATGCGCCGGCCCCAGATGCAGCTTCAGGACGATGAAGACGTAGTTCCTCACCCGGCCGTCCGTGATGACGGGCAACCCCATGCCGGGCAGGTTGAGGACAGCGGCGGCGGGCGCGGCCTTCTCGCTCGCCTGCACGGCCCCGGCGACCGCAGAGGCGGTCAGAATGGCTCCAGCCTTGATCAAAGCGCGACGTTGCATGATCACAGGCTAGCCCGCCCCGGTTAGGATTCCGTTGCCTAGTCGTGGGTCCAGCCCACGCGCGTCGGGGTGATTTCCGCACCCAGGTGACGCACGACCACGCCCTGCCCTTCGACCACGCGGCCGATGCGGGTCAGACGCAGGTGGCGGCGCTCCGCCTCGCGGCGCAAGGCGTTCTCGGCCCCTGCGGGCACGGTCAGGATGATCTCGTAGTCGTCACCGCCGGTCGCCAGAAGCTCCAGGGCGCCTTGCGGATCGACGCGGCCGTCCAGCCAGGCCTGGGCGGCCGCCGACAGGGGCAGAACCTCCAGATCCATTTCGATACTGACCTTGCTGGCCTCGGCTATGTGGCCTGCGTCCGCCAGGAGGCCGTCGGACACATCGGCGCTGGCCGTGGCCAGACCCCGAACGACCGGGGCGAACTCGACGCGCGGCATGGGGGTACGGTAGGCGGCCTCCAGCGCATCCATGCGCTCGGGCTCCAGCGACAGCATGCCCTGCGCCGCCTGAAGCCCCAGCCATCCGTCGCCGATCGTGCCGGTGACGAAGACCAGGTCGCCCGGCCTCGCCCCGCCCCGGCTGACGGTCGAGGAGGACGGCGCCCAGCCCAGCAGGGTGGCGGAGAAACTGGCCGGTCCCGGCGTCTTGACCGTGTCGCCGCCCAGCAGGGCGATGTCGAAGATGGCCTGATCGCGCCGCAGCCCGGCGACAAAGGCCTCACGCTCGGGCCAGCCGCAGCGCTCGGACCAGTGGCAGGCCAGCAGGTAGCCGAAGGGCTCGGCGCCCTTGGCCGCCAGGTCGGACAGGTTCACGCGCAGCAGCTTCTGCGCCACCGTGTCCAGCGGGTCGTCGGGCAGGAAATGGACGCCCTCGATGATGGCGTCCTTGGTCAGGATCAGATCATGTCCCGGACGCGAGGGCAGCACGGCCACGTCGTCGGCCAGTCCCCTCGCCCATTCCGGGTGGGCCAGCGGCTTCAGCAGCCGCTGGATCGTCTCGAACTCGCCAGCGACGTCAATCGCGGGCATCGCGCGCCACGCCGTCGAGCGCCGCGTTCACGAACTTCGCCTCTGCTTCATCGAAGAAGGCCTTGGCCAGCTCGACATACTCGTCGATGACGATTTCGCGCGGCACGTCAGGCTTGGACTTCAGCTCCCAGGCGCCGCACCGCAGCAGGGCGCGCAGGGTGGCGTCCAGACGCTCCATCCGCCAGTTGGAGGCCAGACGCGCCTTGACCGCGTCATCAATGGCCCGCTGATCCTCGACCACGCCGTGGACCACCTCGGAGAACCAGTCCTCGTCCGCCTCGGCCAGGGGCGCGCCGTCGATGTCGGCGTCGAAGCGGTGATCGCGGAATTCCTTGACGATGACGTCCACGCCCTCGCCCGCCAGCTCCATCTGATACAGGGCCTGGACGGCGGCCAGACGGGCGACCGTGCGGGCGCGTCGCTGACGGCTGGTCAGCTGCGGCTCGGCGCGAGCCTTGTCGGCCTCGGCCAGCTGGGCCATGACTTCGGCCACGGTGGCCGGGGTGGTGTTGGTCGGCTCGGTCACGAGGCCAGTCCTCCGCGCAGGCGCTTGCGCAGCGCGATCAGGTCCAGACAGGCGCGGGCGGCGCCGCCGCCCTTGTCGCCCTCGCTCATCCGGGCGCGCGCCCAGGTTTGCTCTTCGTCCTCGGTCGTCAGGATGCCGTTGCCGATGGCCAGACCCTTGAGGCCCAGATGCATGATGCCGGCGGCCGACTGATCCGAGACGATCTCGAAGTGATAGGTCTCGCCGCGAATGATGCAGCCCAGAGCGACATAGCCGTCATAACGCGGCGCGGTCGGATAGCGACCAGCCTCCTCGGCCAGGGCGATGGCGGTCGGAACCTCCAGGGCGCCGGGCACGGTGACGACGTCAAACTGCACGCCTTGCGCGCGCAGGGCGTCCTTGGCCCCTTCCAGAAGGGCGTCGGCCAGATCGTCATAGTAGCGCGCCTCGACGATCAGGACGCGGGTGGGGTCGTTCAGGATTGGTCTTCTCCGTCCATATCGCGCCAGCCCACGATGCGCAGGCCATAGCCTTCAAGCGCCGTCGGATTGGGCCGCGTCGAGCTCATCACGATCATGTCTTTGACGCCGAGGTCGAGCAGAATCTGCGCCCCGACGCCATAGGCTTTCAGCGAACGATCCACGGCGGTCGGCTTGTCCGCCCCGCCCAGGCGCTCGGCCAGCCCGTGCAGCCCCGGATCACGCAGGAAGACGACGACGCCGGGACCGTCGTTGGCCGTCAGGGCCTGCATCGCCTTCGGAATATAGTCCTGTCGCGCCTCGACATGGCCCAGCAGGTCGGCGGCGAAGTCGATCTGGTGCATCCGCACCACCGTCGGCCTGGTCGGGTCGATGTCGCCGCGCACCAGAGCGATGTGTTCGGCGCCCTCGATGGTGTTGCGGTACAGGATGAGCTTGAACGGTCCGCCGTGGACGCTTTCGAACGGCGTCTCCAGCACGCGCTCGACAAAGCGCTCGGTGCGGCGACGGTAGGCGATCAGGTCGGCGATGGTGCCGATCTTCAGACCGTGCAACTGGGCGAAGGCGATCAGATCAGGCATCCGCGCCATCTCGCCGTCGTCCTTGATGATCTCGCAGATCACCCCGGCAGGGGTCAGGCCGGCCATGCGGCTGATGTCCACGGCGGCTTCGGTATGGCCGGTGCGGACCAGGACGCCGCCGTCGCGGGCGACCAGGGGAAAGATGTGGCCAGGAGAGACGATGTCGTCGGCGCCCTTGGTCGGGTCGGCGGCGATCTGAACCGTGCGGGCGCGGTCGGCGGCGGAAATGCCGGTCGTGACGCCTTCCCGGGCCTCGATCGAGACCGTGAAGGCCGTGCCCATGCTCTCGCGGTTTTCAGCAGCCATCGGCGGCAGGCGCAGCTGGCGCGCGCGTTCCGCCGTCACGGCCAGGCAGACCAGGCCGCGCGCGTGCTTGATCATGAAGTTGATCTGATCCGGCGTGGCGAACTGGGCCGGAATGATGATGTCGCCCTCGTTCTCGCGATCCTCGGCGTCCACCAGGATGTAGGGACGGCCGTTGCGGGCGTCCTCGAGAATGTCCTCGATCGGGCTGATCGGGCTGTCGTTCATGTTTGCCGCCAGTTGCATCACGCCGTCTCCTGCCAGCGCGCGAGATAGCGCGCCAGCATGTCGATCTCCAGATTGACCTTGTCGCCCGCCTTCAGGGCGCCAAGCGTCGTCGCATTCCACGTATGCGGAATGATGTTCAAGTCGAAGCGGCGCTCTTGCACCCCATTCACGGTCAGGGAAACCCCATCGACGGTGATTGAGCCCTTGGGCGCGATAAAACGGTGCAGAGGCGCGGGCGCCTCGATCACGATGCGGTGCGATCCGCCCTCGGGGGTGATGGACACGACCTCTCCCAGACCGTCGACGTGGCCCGAGACGATGTGGCCGCCCAGTTCGTCGCCCAGCTTTGCCGCCCGCTCCAGATTGACGCGCGTGTCCTCGGCCCAATCGCCCAGCTTGGTCTTGGACAGGGTTTCGCCCGAGACTTCGACCGCGAACCAGCCTCCCCGCTCGTCATGGCCCTTCTCCGTCACCGTCAGGCAGCAGCCGGCGTGACTGATGGAGGCGCCCAGGTCGATGGTCGCCGTGTCCCACACGGTCTCGATCTCATAACGACGGTCGCGGTCGGTCTGGCGGACGCTGCGGACGCGGCCGATGTCGGTGACGATGCCGGTGAACATGAAAGCTCCGGTCCCTTTGGACCCAAAAAACAGAGTCTAATTAGTCTGAATCGTCTGAAATCAGCCGTCGGAGCGCGCGTAGCGTTCCCACAGGTCGTCTCCGACAGGCTCTACGCCCAGACGACGGAACTTGGGGGCGTCGGCCAGCTTTGCAAGCGCCAGCGACGCTACGCAGGGCCGCCCCTCCCCGCCCAGCAGGATAGGCGCGCGGAACCATTCGATCACATCCACCACGCCTGCTTGCAGGAAGGAGGCGGCGACGCGGCCTCCGCCCTCGATCAGCAACGACGTGACGTCCCGTGAGGCCAAGGCCTCCAGCACGGCGGCGATGGCGGGACGGCCGTCCTCGGAGGCGACGGCGACGACCTCGGCCTGGCCGATGGCGTGAGGCGCGGCGGTCGTCAGAATCAGGGTGTTTCCGGTCGCGACCCTGGCCGTCGCGGGGGTGCGCAGGCGGCTGTCGAGGACGACGCGCAACGGATGCGGCCCGGCATAGTCAGGCAGGCGAACCGTCAGTTCGGGATCGTCAGCCAGCACCGTCTCGACGCCGACCAGGATGGCGTCATTGGTCGCGCGCAGGCGATGGCCCTGCTGGCGCGCTTCAGGCCCTGTGATCCATTGGCTCTCGCCCAATGCCGTGGCGATGCGGCCGTCGAGCGACGTCGCCAGCTTCAGGGTGACGCGCGGGCGCATCAGGCCTTGCCGGTGTCGTCGCTGCCCTCATCCAGCCCTTCGGCGCCGAGGAATTTGGCGAAGTCTCCGGTGTGGCGGAAGTCCTTGTAGACGGAGGCGTAGCGAACGTAGGCGACCTCATCGACCGACTTCAGCGCCTTCATGATGAAGTCGCCCACGATGCTGGACGGGATCTCGGTCTCGCCCAGGCTTTCCAGCTGACGCACGATGCGGCTGACCAGGAGCTCGACCTGTTCAGGCTGGACCGGGCGCTTGCGCAGGGCGATGCCCAGCGAGCGTTCCAGCTTGTCGCGGTCGAAGGGGGTGCGACGGCCGTTCCGTTTCAGGATGACCAGTTCGCGCAGCTGCACCCGCTCGAAGGTGGTGAAGCGCCCGTTGCACTGCGGACAGGACCGACGGCGCCGGATGGCCGCGCCGTCGTCAGACGGGCGGCTGTCCTTGACCTGGGTGTCGGCGTTTCCGCAGAAGGGGCACTTCATCCCGCAGACCTCTTAGCCGTAGATCGGGAAGCGTGCGGTCAGTTCGCGCACCTGGGCGGCCACGCCCGCGACCACGGCCGGATCGGCTTCATCGCCGCCATTCATCGACGAGACGACGTCGGCGATCCAGTGGCCGATCTGCTTGAACTCGTCCTCGCCGAAGCCGCGCGTGGTGCCGGCCGGGGTGCCCAGACGGACGCCCGAGGTCACGGTGAAGGGGGCGGTGTCGAACGGCACGCCGTTCTTGTTGCAGGTCATCAGCGCCTTCTCGAGCTCATGCTCGGTGGCCTTGCCGGTCACGCCCTTGGGACGCAGGTCGACCAGCATCAAGTGGCTGTCGGTGCCGCCCGAGACGATGGCCAGGCCGCGCTCGATCAGGACGCCGGACAGGGCCTGGGCGTTCTTGACCACCTGTTGCGCGTAGCCCTTGAACTCGGGCTTCAGCGCCTCGCCGAAGGCCACGGCCTTGGCGGCGATGACGTGCTCCAGCGGGCCGCCCTGGAGGCCGGGGAAGACGGCCGAGTTGATCTTCTTGGCGATGTCGCCGTCGTTGGTCAGAATCATGCCGCCGCGCGGACCGCGCAGGGTCTTGTGCGTCGTGGTGGTGACGACGTGGGCGTGCGGCACCGGGTCAGGATAGGCGCCGCCAGCGATCAGGCCCGCATAGTGGGCCATGTCGACCATCAGATAGGCGCCGACGCTGTCGGCGATCTCGCGGAAGCGCTTGAAGTCGATGTGGCGGCTGTAGGCCGAGGCGCCGGCCAGGATCAGCCTGGGCTTCTCCTTCTCGGCCATTTCGGCGACGTGGTCATAGTCGATCAGGTGGGTGTCTTCGCGGACCTTGTAGGTCACGGGGCGGAACCACTTGCCCGACTGGTTGGCGGGCGAACCGTGGGTCAGGTGGCCGCCGCAGGCCAGGTCCATGCCCAGGAAGGTGTCACCGGGCTGCAGCAGGGTGAAGAAGACCGCCTGGTTGGCCTGGGCGCCCGAGTGGGGCTGGACGTTGGCGAAGGCGGCGCCGAAGAGTTCCTTGGCGCGCTCGCGGGCCAGGTCCTCGGTCACATCCACGAACTCGCAGCCGCCGTAGTAGCGACGGCCGGGATAGCCCTCGGCGTACTTGTTGGTCAGGACCGAGCCCTGCGCGTCCAGCACCGCCTGGGAGACGATGTTCTCGGAAGCGATCAGCTCGATCTGCTCCTTCTGGCGGCCAAGCTCGCCCTGGATGCCCTTGAAGATCGCCGGATCAGCGTCGGCGAGGCTCTTGGAAAAGTACGAGTCGTGGGTGAAGGCGGTCACTGGCGGGCATCCCGAAGGCTGGAGGCTGAAACGGCGGGACCTATCTAGGCCGCGTCGCCGAACACCACAACATCTAGGGGGTCAGCGCTGTGATAACGCTCGTTTCAGTTTGGCGATCGCCACCCGTTCGACGGCCCGCGGCTCCAGCGCCGGGCCCATGGCCGAGACCTCGACGCCAGTAGCCGTATGGATGGCCGAGCACTTCACATAGGTCCCGTTGCGAACGAGCTCGATGATCACCTCACCCAGCTCGGCGTCCTGCATCAGGCTGCGACCGGCTGCCGGGCCACGTTGCAGTGCGACCACAGCTTGTCCATCGCGTCGACCAGCGCGTCGATCATGCCGTCGTCATGGTTGGGCGAAGGGGTGAAGCGGAGGCGCTCGGTGCCCTTGGGCACGGTGGGGTAGTTGATCGGCTGGACGTAGATGCCGAAGTCTTCCAGCAGCATGTCCGAGATCATCTTGCAGTGCACCGGATCGCCGACGTGCACCGGCACGATGTGGCTGACGCTGGGCAGGACCGGGATGCCGGCCTGGGTCAGGCGGCGCTTCAGGGTTTCGGCGCGCTCCTGATGGGCGTCGCGCAGTTCGGAGTGGGCCTTCAGATGGCGCACCGACGCCAGAGCGCCTGCGGTCAGGGCCGGCGGCAGGCTGGTGGTGAAGATGAAGCCCGAGGCCCAACTGCGGACCGCGTCCACGATCACCGCGTCGGCGGCGATGTAGCCGCCCATGACGCCGATGGCCTTGCCCAGGGTGCATTCGATAATGTCGACGCCGTCCAGCAGGTTGTCGCGCTCGGCCACGCCCGCGCCGGTCGGACCATACAGGCCGACCGCGTGGACCTCGTCCAGATAGGTCATGGCGCCATACTTCTTGGCCAGGGCGATGGTGCCGGCGATGTCGGCGATGTCCCCGTCCATCGAATAGACGCTCTCGAAGGCGACCAGCTTGGGCGCGGCCAAGGGCGCGGCGGCCAGCAGTTCCTCGAGGTGTTCCAGATCGTTGTGGCGGAAGATGTGACGCGGGCCGCCGCCGTGGCGGATGCCCTCGATCATGGAGGCGTGGTTCAGGGCGTCCGAGAAGATGATCAGGCCCGGCAGGATCTTCTGCAGCGTCGCCAGCGTCGCCTCATTGGCCACATAGCCCGAGGTGAACAGCAAAGCCGCTTCCTTCTGGTGCCAGCTGGCCAGCTCGGCTTCCAGATCGACCGCCGAACGGGTGGTGCCGGAAATGTTGCGCGTGCCGCCGGCCCCGGCGCCCACGGCGTCGATCTCGGCCTTCATGGCGTCCAGCACCAGGGGATGCTGGCCCATGCCCAGATAGTCGTTGGAGCACCAGACCACGACGTCCTGTTCGGAGCCGTCGTCGCGGCGGCGGACCGCCTGCGGGAACTGGCCGCGCACGCGCTTCAGATCGGCGAAGACGCGATAGCGGCCTTCGCTGCGAACCTGCTCGACAGAGCTTTGAAAGGCGGACTTATAGTCGAACAAGGCGCTAGTTCTTTCGCTTATACAGCTTTCCGCGCCTAATTGCGCTCGCCGCTCAGCCTTGTCCATGTTCAGAGCCGGACAAAACGTCCCAACCCCTTAATTGATAACGGTTCTCAGATACGGCGCCCGTCAGTATGGATCCAGGGAAGACAGCGGGACGCGCGTCACCTGCACGTCTTCCTTATTGGTCGCATAGCCGACGTAGAGCGCGCCGTTCCAGACCACGCTTTTGGGGTAGTGATAGCCGGGCCGCTTGTACTGGCCTTCGTAGCGTAGGGGCTGAAGCTCCCCTGCTCCGCGCAGCAGAAAGCTGCGGTCGAACATGGTCCCGTCGCGGCTGAGCGTCACGGCCAGCGGCATCCTTGGGCGAGCCGAGTTCGGGGCATTGACCAGATAGGCGGTTCCATCCGGCAGGTTGCCCGCGCTCTGCTTGGCGCGGGCGTCTGGCATGTCGGTCAGGACCGGCGTGGTCCAGGTGACGCCCTGGTCGCAGCTTTCGGACGCCAGCTGACGGAAGCTCAGTTCCTCGTCGCGGAAGACCATGACGGCGCAGTCGCCGCGCTGAAACAGGCTGGGCTCGATCTCGCGGCTGAGGCGCTTTTCGTGCTCGGCCGCCGCGCCGCTGGCGTCGCGCGGCAGGTTCTGCATCCGCCCGGCGGTCCATCCCGACAGACCCAGCGGGTCGTCAGTGTAAAACGGTCCCGCGATCATGCCCGGCCGCATGTGGAAGCCCGTCATCAGCCGCCCGTCGATCAGATGCGGGTCCTGTTCGATGACGCCTTCGACGGGTCGGCCGTCGGCGCCCATGACGCGTTGCGGCTCGCTCCAGGTCTCGCCGTCGCGGCTCAGGCGGTATTCGGCATAGCCGCCGGCTCCCGACTGGAAGCCGTCGGGCCAGACGTTGACGTAGGCGACCAGCGTCTCGCCGTCCGTCCACCAGCCGCCGCTGGAACGCATCAGCCCGCCCTCGCCCGCACGGGCAAGAACGGTCGGCGCAGACCAGGTCGCGCCGTCGTCGCTGACGCTCCAGGCGACCCAGGTATCGGGCGCATCCTCGTCACGGGCGGAGCTTTGCCACTGGGCGTAGAGCCGCCCCTTGAACGGCATCAGCACCACGCCGTTGCTGAACCGGTCGGTCGCCTCGTTCGGGGCAAAGACGGTGAAGGTCTGGGTTCCGGCGGCGGGCTGGAGACCCAGATCCGGCGCATCCGCCTGGAACAGGCCCGGGGCTATACGATAGGGCGGATCAGCCGGAGCGGCCGCGATCAGACCGACCGCCGCCAGACCAACCAGCAGCGAAAGCCGCCTCACTGAGCCAGCGTATCCAGACGGCCGCGCAGCATCTGCACCATGGCCGAGAAGTCCTTGCCGCCATAGCCGAGGCCGTTGAACAGGGCGTAGAGGGCCTCGGCCTGGGCGCCCAGCGGGGTCGTGGCGCCCGCCTTGGCGGCGGCGTCCTGGGCCAGCTTCAGGTCCTTCAGCATCATGGCGGTGGCGAAGCCGCCCTCATACTCGCGGTTCGACGGCGCGGCCGGGACCGGGCCGGCCCACGGATAGTAGCTGCTGACGCTCCAGCACTGGCCCGAGGACTTGGAGGCGATCTCGAAGAAGCGCTCCGGGTCCAGACCGAGTTTCTCGGCCAGGGCGATGGCCTCGCAGGTGCCGACCATGGAGATGCCGAGCAACATGTTGTTGCAGATCTTGGCCGCCTGACCGGCGCCGTGGTCGCCCGCGCGGATGGTGATGCGGCTCATGGGATCGAGGGCCGGTTCGACGCGGGCGAAGTCGGCCTCGTCGCAGCCGACCATGAAGGCCAGGGTGCCGGCGTCGGCGGCGGCGGTGCCGCCCGAGACGGGGGCGTCGGCGAAGGCGTAGCCGGCCTCCTTGGCCAGACCGGCGACCTTGCGCGCCGTTTCCACGTCGATGGTCGAGCAGTCCAGCAGCAGGGCGCTGGACGGCGCCGCGCCGATGATCTGTTCTGAATAGACGCTCAGGACGTGCGGGCCGGCGGGCAACATGGTGATGACGACCTCAGCGTCCTTGACCGCCTCGGCGACCGAGCTGACCGTGCGGCACCCGGCCTCGGCGGCGCGTTCCAGCGCGGCGGGCGACAGGTCGAAGGCGGCGACGTCATGCCCGGCCTTAGCCTGATTGGCGGCCATGCCCCCGCCCATGTTGCCGAGACCGATGAAGGCGATGCGAGTCATCTGAGCGTTTCCCTTATGGATTTTGCGGCAGGGTTAGCGCCCCCTGCCCCGCTTCGCCAGTCACCAGTTCGACACTCAGCCCGGCTTTTTGAAGCGATAGACGAACTGGTCGGTCTTGCCGCGAATGGCCTCGTCGAAGACGTTCAGGCTGTGGTCGTCGGCCGGGTTGGCGACGGCCGACGTTTCGCCGTCGAAGACGAAGCCGGCGGCCTCGACCTCACGGCGCAGTTGCGCGCCCTCGATGCGGTGCAGGGTCTCGACGGCGGTATTGCCAGCGCCGGGCGCGGCCTGATGGTCGATGACCACGAACAGGCCGCCGGGCTTCAGCGCCTTGAAGATGTCGGCGTTCATCTTGGTCACGTCCACGCCGAAACGGGGGATGTGGAAGTCGTGGTATTCCTGGCTCATGAAGACCATGTCCAGCGGCGCATCGAAGGTCATGGCGTCCAGGTCGCCGTTGACGCGGCTGACGTTGGGATAGGCGGCGACCAGGGCGTCGGCGCGCGGGTTCTCGCGTTCGGCGGTCTTGTTCGGCACGAAGGCGTAGACGTGGCCGCCCTCGCCCACCACGCGGGAGAACAGACGGGTGAAATAGCCGGCGCCGGGGCGGATGTCGGCCACGCGCTGGCCCGGCTGAACCTGGGCGAAGGCCAGGATTTCGGCGGGATGGCGCAGGGGGTCGCGGGCGACCTCATCAGCAGGGCGCAGGGTGTCGGCGACGGCGCTCTGGACCAGAGACGACGGCGCGGTCTGTGCGAGGGCCGGCGAACCGGCAAGCATCAGGGCCGACAGGGCGGCGGCGAGCAGGCAGGACTTCATGGGGCGACCTCCGAAAAGCTGGCCGCATAAGGCGCGTGCAAGAGGCGACTGACAAGCCGCCTCTTGCCGTAAAGATCAGCCCGCCGACATCGACGCCGGGGACTGCTTCTCCTTCAGCGTCACCAGTTCCTCGGCCATGGTCGGGTGGACGGCGCAGGTGGCGTCCCACTGGGCTTTGGTCAGGCCGGCCTTCACGGCGATAGCGGCCAGCTGGATCATCTCCGGGCTTTCGGGGCCGACGATGTGGACGCCGACGACGCGCTGGCTTTCGGCGTCGACCACCAGCTTCATCAGCACCCGCTCGTCCGAGCCGGTGAAGGCGTACTTCATCGGCCGGAAGCGGGTCACATAGACATCGACGCCGTTCGAGCAGGCGCGACGCGCGTCATGCTCGGACAGGCCGACGACGCCGACCGGGGGCTGGCTGAAGACGGCGGTGGCGACGGCTTCGTAGTCGAAGTGCTGCGGGTTGTTCTTGTAGACCGTCTCATGGAAGGCGACGGCCTCGCGGATGGCGACCGGGGTCAGGTTCATCCGGTCGGTCACGTCGCCGATGGCCCAGATGTTGTCGGCCGAGGTCTTCGAGAAGGGATCGACGGCGATGGCGCCCTCGTCGTTCAGCTCGACGCCCGCCTTCTCCAGCCCCAGTCCCTTGACGTGGGGGACGCGGCCGGTGGCGAACATGATCACGTCATGCTCCAGCGTCATGCCGTTGCCGAGGTGGCTGACCAGACCGGTTTCGGTCTTCTCGATCGAGGTATGCTGGCAGCCCAGGATGACCTTGATGCCGCGCTTCTCGATCTCGCCCGCCAGATGGGCGCGCACGTCGTCGTCGAAGCCGCGCAGGATGTTCGGGCCGCGATAGATCAGGGTGGTTTCGACGCCGAGCCCTGCAAAGATGCCCGCGAACTCGACCGCGATATAGCCGCCGCCCGCGATCATGATGCGCTTGGGCAGTTCCGGCAGATGGAAGGCTTCTTCCGAGGTGATGGCGTGTTCGACGCCGGGCAGGTCCTCGGGCTTCCACGGGCGGCCGCCGGTGGCGATCAGAATCTTCTCGGCGGTGAAGGTCTGGTTCTTGCCGACGATCTCGACCGTGTGAGCGTCCTTCATCACGGCGCGGCCGTGGACCAGATCAACGCCGGCCTTGCCCAGGTTGGCGGCGTAGATGCCCGACAGGCGGGCGATCTCGACGTCCTTGGCCTCCAGGAAGGTCGGCCAGTCGAACTTGGCGTTGTCGAAGGACCAGCCGTAGCCCTCTGCGATCTCCAGCGCGTGGCTGACCTCGGAGGCCATGACCATGAACTTCTTGGGCACGCAGCCGCGGATGACGCAGGTGCCCCCGACGCGATACTCCTCGGCCACGGCCACCTTCTTGCCGCCGAGCGCGGTCAGGCGCGCGGCGCGGACCCCGCCGGAGCCGGCGCCGATGACGAAGAGGTCGTAGTCGTATTGGGTCATCGGGGTCTCCGGGAATCAAACTCGAAAACATGAGTCCAATTCGTCTGAATCGTCTGAAATCTGTACGGCTGAGCCTTAGCGCTGACCCGACTTAGGCGCCGGGGCGACGGGGGGCAAGGCGGAACGAGCAACCCATGCTAGGTTCATTCCATGTTGTTCAACTCTCTGGCATGGCGGGTCTTCATTCGTCGCCATAACCTCGTCATGGACGTCGTGCTGTGGAGTTTGATCGGCGTGAGCGCGGTTTTTTACGCCCTGCTTCCGTGGCACGGGCCCTGGTGGCTGCGAGCGGCATTCGTGGCGCTGGCCCTCATCGCCATTTCCATCAGCATGCGCATCGCCGGCAGAGCCATGGCGAGGAGGCGGAGAATCAAGACCTCCAGCCACTCGCCCGCCGCCTGGGCAGGCCGTCTCAGGGATTGAGCGTCTCGAAGCCTTCGTCCGTGCCGATAATGGCCAGATCGGTCAGGTCGAGGAAGAGGCCGTGTTCGACCACGCCGGTCAGGCTTTTCAGGTCGGCGGCGAGGCGGGCCGGGTCAGCGATGACCTTGCATGCGGCGTCGTAGATCAGGTTGCCGCCGTCGGTGCGTATCAGGCCGCGGTCGGCCTGACGGACGCGGGCGGGCATGGGGATGTCGTGGTCGGCCAGGACGTCGGCGATGCGGTTGGCGGTGGTCTTGTGACCAAAGGCGACGACCTCGATCGGCAGGGGGAAGGTCCCCAGCACAGGCACCACCTTGGCCGCGTCGGCGATGCAGATGCAGCGTTCAGACGCTTCCCACACCAGCTTCTCGCGCAGCAGGGCCGCGCCGCCGCCCTTGATCAGGGCCAGGCCCGGGCCGATCTCGTCGGCGCCGTCGACGGTCAGGTCGATACGGGGGGTGTCCTCCAGCGTCGACAGGGTCAGGCCCAGCTCGCGCGCCAGATCAGCCGTGCGCTCGGACGTCGGGACGCAGCGCAGGTCCGGCAGGTTGCGCGCCGCCAGCGCCTTGACGAACCAGGCGGCGGTGGAGCCGGTGCCCAGACCGACCACCATGCCGGCCTCGACATGGGCGGCGGCGGCTTCGCCGGCGTTCTTCTTCTGCAGGTCGCTCATTGGGATTTCGCCGCCTTCTTTGCGCGCATCGTGTCCATGAAGCGGGCGGCCCAGCCCGGCTTGGTCGTCTGTTCGGCGCGGCCGAGCGCCAGATCGCCGGGCGCCACGTCCTTCGTCACCACCGAGCCGGAGCCGACCATGGCGCCCGCGCCGATGGTCACAGGCGCGACCAGCGAGGAGTTCGAGCCGACGAAGGCCCCCTCGCCCACCGAGGTGCGGTGTTTGAAGAAGCCGTCGTAGTTACAGAAGATGGTCCCGGCGCCGATGTTGGCCTTGGCCCCCACATGGCCGTCGCCGAGGTAGGCCAGGTGGTTGGCCTTGGCGCCGGCGTCCATGCGGACGTTCTTGACCTCGACGAAGTTGCCGATCTTGACACCCTCGCCCAGGTCCGCGCCGGGGCGCAGGCGGGCGTAGGGGCCGACCTCGGCGCCGCTGGCGACCCTGGCGCCCTCCACGTGGCTGAAGCTGCGGATGCGCGCGCCCTCGGCAACCACCGCGCCGGGGCCGAAGACGACGAAGGGCTCGATGGTCGTGCCGGCGCCGACTTCAGTATCCCAGGCGAAGTGGACGGTGTCGGGGGCCGACATGGTCACGCCCGCCGCCAGGAAATGCTCGCGCTGGGTTTGCTGGAACAGGGCCTCGGCCTGCGCCAGTTCGCCTTGCGCGTTCACGCCCATGACCGAGTCCTCGGCGGCGAAGACGGCGCGGGTCGGGGCGCCGCGCTTGCGGGCCAGCTCGACCACGTCGGTCAGGTAGTATTCGCCCTTGGCGTTGTCGTTCTTCACCTGGGCCAGCAGGTCGAACAGCAGGCCGACCGGCGCGGCCATGACGCCGGAGTTGCAGGCGGTGACGGCCAGAACTTCGGCCGAGGCTTCCTTGGCCTCGGTGATGGCCAGAAGGTCGTCGCCTTGCAGGATCAGACGGCCATAGGCGCCGGGATCGCGGGCCTCGAAGCCGATGACGGTGACGCCTTCGTGTGTGTCAGCGAAGACCGGCTCGATGTCGGCGGCCTTCAGCAACGGCACGTCGCCATAGGTCACGACCACATGGCCGATGAAGTCGCCCAGCACGGCCTCGGCGGCGCGCACGGCGTGGCCGGTGCCCAGCGGCGGGTCCTGAACGGCGATGGAGTCTTCGCCCAGACGGCGCACGACGTGGTCGCGAACTTCCGGCGAATGAGAACCGACGACGACGACGATGCGCTCGCAGCCCAGAGCCTCTGCGGCGTCGATGGCGTGATCCAGCATGGCGCGCTGGCCGACGGGATGCAGCACCTTAGGCAGGGGCGACTTCATCCGCGTCCCCTGCCCGGCGGCGAGGATGATGGCGGCCCTGGGATGAGTCTGGGGGTGTGGTGCGGTCATGAATCGATCCGGCGGCTTGTCGTCCTGCGCGATCTAGCCCATTGCCGGGGCCTGCGCGAGCCGGGAGACAAGAGTGAGCATTGAACGCGACCTGGAAGGCTGGACCATCGCCTTTGACCTGGACGGGACCCTGGTGGACTCGGCGCCCGATCTGATCGGCACGCTGAACCGGATGCTGGCGCAATATGAGTTGCCGCCCGTGCCTATGTCCTCGGCCCGGCATCTGGTCGGGCATGGGGCGATGGCCCTGCTGCGTCACGGCTTCATGGAGGCGGGCGCGGCCTGGGACGAGGCCCATGCGCCCGGCCTGTTCGAGCGTTTCATCGAGGACTATCTGGCCCACATCGCCGACGAGAGCACCGTGTTCGACGGCGTGGTCCCGGCGCTGGAGCGGCTGGCCGCGCGCGGGGCCATCCTGTGCGTGGCGACCAACAAGCGCACCGACCTGTCGGTGGCCCTGATCGAGGCGCTGGGCCTGACCCGGCACTTCGCCTTCATCGCCGGGCCGGACGCGGTCTCGGCGCGCAAACCGAGCGGGGCGCATATTCATGAGGCGGTGCAGAAGGCGGGCGGCGATCCGGCGCGCTGCGTCATGGTTGGCGACAGCACCACCGACACCAGGGCGGCCAGGGACGCGGGCGTGGCCTGCATCGTCGTCGGCTTCGGCTACAACGACGTGCCGCGCGAGGAGCTGGGCGGGGATGTGGTGATCGACCACTACGACGGGTTCGAGGCGGCGCTGGCCGAAGTGATGGGCTAAGGCCCCTCGCCCGCCCCTCCATCGCTCATCCCGGCGAAGGCCGGGGTCTAGATGCCGACCGCGGCCCGGAAACGGACGCTCTGGATTTCAGCTAAGGGTGGAAAGCGGACATTTGCCGATGCGGCCCCGCGCGCTAGGCTCTCAACATGACCGACGCTTTCGCCGATGATGATGACAAGCCGGACCTGAAGCTGGGTGGGCTTTCCCTTTGGGCGGAATCCCTAGAGCGACCCGACGATGATGATTATTGGGACGGCAACTGGCTCGTCATTCGCGTGAGGGTCGACGCCCCCGGCTCGTCAGTGGAGTTGAGAGGGCCTTGGCTGCGCACCGACGAAGTTGCTTCTTTCCTCACCGAAGTTGAGGCCATGTCGAGGGATTTGCATGGGAAGGCGACACTCGCCCCCATGGAACCGGCTATCAAAGCTACGCTTGAGATGGGCTCGTTGGGGCAAATCGCGGTCTATGTCGAAGCCACCCCTGATCATCTTGAACAGCGGCACTCCTTCCACTTCGGGTGCGACCAATCCTACCTCCCTGAGATCATTCGCGGGTGCCGAAAAATTCTCCTGAGATTTCCAATCAAAGGCTCAAGGTCGTAGGCACGCCAATGTCCGCAACGGGTCGTGAGCGGTCTTTGCTCTCCCCGCCCTTTCCAGACGTTCATCAGACGGCAGAAACAGCCTCAATGCGGCGGCTTTGAAATCGTCAAACTGCGACAGTGTTCTGGCACTGCGCCTTGCAATCTGGATTCCGGCCGTCGGCGGGATGAACAGGTCGTCTGAAGGCAGAAAAACTAAACGACACGGCAGAACTTCTAACCCTCAATCGCTCCCGCCGCGGTTGCCGTCTGCGCGCCTGCCAAACACATAGGACGACCGCTCCTCCGCAAAGGTCGTCATGTTCCGTCGCTTCTTCGCTATCCCGCTCTGGCAGCGCACCGCCGCCGGTTTCGCCCTGGGCATTATCGCCGGCCTGATCCTGCGCGAGCAGGCGACGGTCTGGCTGCAGCCTATCGGCGATGTCTATCTGAACCTGATCCGCATGGTGGTGGCGCCTCTGGTGCTCTTCACCATCGCCAGTTCCATCGCCAAGCTGGGCGAAGGGGTCGGGGCGGTGCGGCTGGGGGTGCGGACCCTGGTCTGGTTCGCCATAACCTCGCTGCTGGCGGTGCTGGTCGGCTTTGCGTTCGGGCATCTGATCAATCCGGGCGTCGGCCTGTCCAACCTGCCGCTGGGCGAGGTGAAGGAGCGGGTGATCCCGACGCCGCTGGACGTGCTGCTGGGCATTGTGCCGACCAACCCCTTTGCCGCGCTGGCCGAAGGCAAGGTGCTGCAGATCATCTTCTTCTCGGCGCTTCTGGGCGCGGCTCTGGTGGCGCTGGGCGACCGGGCGCAGGGCGCGCGGCGGCTGGTGGACGAAGGCGCTGCCCTGATCTTCCGTATCACCCGCTGGGTGATCCAGTTGACGCCGTTCGGGGTGTTCGGCCTGATCGGCTCGGTCGTCGGCGGCTATGGCTGGGAGGCGCTGCTGCCGCTGGGCAAGTTCATCTTCGCCATCTACGCCGCCTGCCTGTTCCACATCCTGATCGTCTATTCGGGGCTGCTGAAGCTGCACGGGCTGCAGATCACCAGCTTCTTCCGCGGGGCGTTCGCGGCCCAGCAGACGGCCTTCGCCACCTCGTCATCGCTGGGCACCCTGCCCATCACCCTGCGCCAGACGGTCGAGCGTCTGGGCGTGCCGCAGGCCTACGCCGCCTTCGCCGTGCCTCTGGGGGCCAATGTGAAGATGGACGGGTGCGGGGCCATCTATCCGGCCATCGCCTCGATCTTCATCGCCCAGTATTTCAGCATCGACCTGAGCCTGACCCAGTATGTCCTGATCGGCCTGACGGCGGTGCTGGGGTCGCTGGGGACAGCCGGCGTGCCCGGCACCAGCATCGTCATGCTGACCCTGACCCTGTCGACGGCGGGCCTGCCGCTGGAGGGCATCGGCTATATCGTCGCCATCGACCGGATCATCGACATGATGCGCACGGCGACCAATGTCACCGGCCAGATGCTGGTGCCCGTCCTGGTCGCCAAGGAGGAAGGCATCCTGAACGAGGACATCTATAACGGTCACGTCGCCTGGCTGCCGGGCGATCCCGAGGCGGAAACGCCGGAAGGGGTGCGCGCCGCCGGTATTTGATCGAATGGGCTTGCCGTCGTCGGAATCGCGGGCTACATCGCGCCTCCCGACGGCCCAAGCCTTTTCGATTTGGCCGTTCTGCGCTGGACGCGTAGCTCAGCGGGAGAGCACCTCGTTCACACCGAGGGGGTCACAGGTTCAATCCCTGTCGCGTCCACCATTTCTTTCAATAACTTAGGCGTTTAGCCGAGTTGTCGCTCCCCAGATAACTCCCCGGTTTCGCGTCACCCCAGCGCCTTCCGCGCGGCTGCCTGATGGTCGGGACGATGGTGGCCGTAGTGCTTCTCCAGCGTCTGCACGGTCATGCCAAGATAGCCCGCCGCCTCCCATGGATCGACCGACCCTTCCATGAGCCAGGTCGCGGCCGTGTGGCGAAGCCAGTGGGGCGAGACGCCTGCCAGGTCGGCGTCAGCGACGCACCCCGCGAACCCCTTGCGAACCGATCCAATCTGCCGGCCTCCGTGGTGAAGAACGGTCGCACGATGGTCGATCTTATCCATGTCCTGCCAGCGCCTCATGTGCGCCGCCAGCTTGCGCGGCAGCTTCACCAGGGGGCGCCGCTTTGTCCGGCTCTCGGTCTCATCCCGGCCCCGTCGATAGATAACGCCCTTGTCCAGATCGACCCACGGATCGGTTAGGCTCTCGACCCAGTGCAGGCGCTTGATCACGTCCGAACGACTGCCGGTGTAGAGGCCGATCAGGATAAACCTGGCCATGTGGCGTCGGTTGGCGGGGCCCGCCTCGGGCAGACGTTCCCACTTGCCTTTCACAAGCCGATTGCCGCGGGCCGCCTTAAGCAGGCGCGCGGCTTCCGTCCGCGTGAGGGCGTCTCGGTTGGATTCGGCCTTGGTCGGTAAGACCACCAGGGGGCGCCGCGCTAGATGGTGCTCGCTGTCCCAGTAGCCGATCGCGGCCGACAGCACTTCCAGTTCGCGCCTGGCTGTCTGCGACGACGCTGTGCGCCCGGTTTCGCCATGACGGATCGGCTGCTGGATCCGATGGGCGACATACTGCTCGCAGGTCGTGCGTTTGATGTCTGACAGACGACGTCCGCCCCACCAGCCCAGCAGATGCGCAACGAAGCCCTTCATTGTGGCAGCGTCCGACTTCAGCTTGTCGGCCTTGCCCTGCCCGTAGAAAGCCAAGACGTCAGCGATCAGGACTTTAGCGGGATCACTTCCGCCGACTGGCTCCGACCACTTCTCCGCGATGTAGGTGGCGAGTTGTCGTTCCGCCTCCCCCAGACGCTCAGCGCCGCAGCCTGTGCCGACTTCAGTCGACCCGTCTCGGATGAACCAACGGTCCGGGAGCGCTTGGCCGCTGCGGGCGTCGATCCGTCCTTTTCGGAGATAGAGGCGCGGGCCTTTGGATTGACGGGGCATTGGAACAGAGCCTTCACGCTCGCCGGAGTGACATAGTAGGAGCCGCCGATCATCGAGGCAGTCAAGCGCCCGCGACCGATCTCGGTCCGCATCGCGCTCACCGTGATCGGGAACCTGTGGCCGAATACTGCGACAAACTCGGTCAGGGTCATGGGGTCGTCGTCAGCCCAATCAGCCGGCGTCGGCCGGGCTTCGGACCTCGGACTAAGCCTCGCGCTCATTGCCAGATACCCCTTCCCTTTTCCCGCGCCTCGTTCTCGGCGGCGCGGTATGGATCGCCATAGTTGGTTTCCGAGATAGCCAGCCCTTCGCGGACGAGGGTGGCGCCCAGGTCACGCCCGTTGACCGAGCAGACGGCCACGTTCCGCTGATAGCGATCTGTGTCGGTGATGGTGCAGCGAGCGCCATTGGCCGCGAGCTGGCGGGCGCGCACCTTGGCGGCGTCCGCGGTGCTCCGCGCGGCTGGCGAACAGGCCCAGACGGCGGGGCGCTGGCGACACCGGGTGAACGGCGCAACCTCCCCGGCGTCGATCCCCGCAAGGCGAACGCGGTGGCGCACGCCGTCGTCGGTGACGCAGCGGCCGCTGTCTCCATCGCTCAATAGGAGCGTGGCGCAGATAAGAACCAAGGCGCTCATCGTCCCTCTCCATCAGCCAGGATGGCGTCGATGATGGCGGTGAACGTGTCGCAGGGTCCGCTGGGGCGCCCGTCGGCCTCATAGTTCCAGTATGTGTCGTGACCATCGGTAGCCGCCGTCGCCATTGCTTCCCCAGGCTCGCGCACAGCCATCAGAACGGCGCGGACGTATCCTCGGATCATTTCTCTGTCAGTATCGCGCATGGTTTCCCATTCGCATTTGAAGTGATCTGACAAAGCCCTGGCCGCCCTCTCCAGCATGGTCGCGCCAGCGGCTTCGTCACCTTCCGGTATGGAGGCGGAGCCGGAATGAACCAAATCAGTCATGTCGTCCCTCTCCATCAGGGGGCGTGGTGGGGGTGCTGAATATGGTGGCGGGATCAATCGGCCCTTGCGGTTCCAGGTCCGCGTCGTTCCACATGTCCTCCGAGAACAGCATCTCCTTGGGGTTGATGCCGGGTGGATCAAGGCGGGGCGAGCCTTGGCCTGCCGCCTGAACGATGCGCCCCGCCTCTTCGCGATCCACGAACCGGCCTTTGTTTGTCAGGAAGCCGCAATCATGCTCCTGACTGATCCGACCGAGGCCCTGACGGCTGAGCCAGTTCAGGCAGTTGCCATGCCGACCGGGTCGGGCAAAGCTGATCGTAGCCCCATCGAACCGAATAGCCGCCGCGACCACAAGTTCTTGCTGCCCGTCGATCCGACGCTTGATGGCCGTGTGTTCGTCATTGCTGAGAGGAAACGCCATCTAGCCCTCTCCCTGTGCCTTGGCTTTGAGATTAGGGGAGACTTCGCCTGCGGCTTCGTACCCGGTGGGGATGCGGTTGGCGGGCTTCCAATGCGTCGGGAGTGTGGATTGGTTTCCAGCCTCGTTGACGGCCCAGCAATAGCCATCGGTCCAGTCGTCAGGCGGCTCCTGATCGGTAACGAAGGTCCAGCCGTAGGCCGCGCCCCCTTCCTCCGATCCGCAGTCTCCTATGTAGTGGAAGCCGATCATGTTGTCGTCGCCATGCCCGGGAATGCGCGCCTGAATGGCAGTCCCGTCGCGCGGAGCCGTGTCGATAGTCATCCACTCCGCATCATCAGCGATGACAGGTACGGAGCCGTCTTCGGCGTAGTGAACCATCACTCTCCAGCCTCCTTCGCTTGGTTAGGGGAGGATGGGAGAGTAAACTGATCTGCGGGCCACATCTCTTGAACATCATGTTCGTGGCAATGCACGATCAGGTAATCGCGGCGACCTTTGCGCAAGAAGGTGTATCGTCCGCCGCGCAGTCGCTGGAGTTGATCGCCAACCTCCAGCCGTTCGATGAGCGCGCTATGGTCGGTCATTGGTCGGGCTCCTCGGGAAACACCCACGCGGTGTCATTGACGGCGCTGTATCGTTCGCTCCGCTCGACCTTTCCGGCCTTGGCGAGGCGTTTCATGATCGCTCTGGCCCGGCTGGTCGGCACATTGAGACGCAGGCCAACCATCCACGTCCTGCCGATGAACCGGCCTTCCTTTCGAGCGGCTGCAAACGCTCGCAACCTCATGAGCGCCTGAATGTCAGTCATATCCTCGTTCATTGGTCGGCTCCCTGGTTGGCGATCAGTGCGGCGGCAGTCTCGAAAGCAGACAGCGGCACGGGCTGGATGACGGGCGACGTGTTGCCGGGTTCCGGGGCGCAAACCTCGACCACAGACCAGCAGCCGAACTTGTCAGCCAGAGCCGCGAACGGCTCCAACGCCTTCCGCAACTCGTCGCGCTGGCGCTCGGCTTGGGTGGCGCGGCCGGCCTGCTCGGCAAGGCGCGTCTCAAGGTCAAGTCGCTCGACGGCGGGCCAGTTGTGATCCCGCTCCCCACGCAGCGCCGCTATCTCGGACAGGAGGGCGGCTTCGCGAGGGCGACGGTTCCATTCGCGACCGTGATGAAACTCCTCGCCGGTTTCGAGGAAGCATCCGCAATCGTCGCAGTGGTATTGCGTCGAGACGCGCGTGTTCCCGAATCGCTCGATGGTCGCGGTCCCTCCGCAGAACGGACACGCAGCCAGTTCCGCATGGTCGGCTGTCTCTCGGGTGGTGGTCATGCCCCTAGCCCTTCCTGCTGAATGGGTCGCACAGCCAAATGGAGGCGACATAGACGACGATCAGCGGCCACAGGAGCCCGACGCCTAACCCAGAGGCGTGAGTGCCGTGCATGTGGTTGTCGCGCCAAGTCATGACCGCGAAGAACGCGGCTCCGGCTAGGTAGATCGTTGCGATGATATCACCCATCTACTTTCCCTCCGCTTTCAGGGCGGCGAGGGCTTGGTCGGCGCGGCGGATATGACCGACAGAGATTCCTTGGGACTTGGCATAGTCCCGTCTTGGGTTCCTAAAACTGTCCGCGTCGTCTTCGCTTTCGCCAATGTCAGCCATCACAGCAGCGAACGGTTCCAACGCCTCGACAGCGATCCGCAGCTTGTCGGCGCTCGGGGCGGCAAATAAACCAGCAACGATCTTTTCAGCCTCAAGCGCAGCCTGTTTGGTTCCGACTTCCAGTGCCCTGTGTCCGCCGTCGCCGTGAATGACTGCCAGCAGGTTTCCTAGCGCTTCCTCGCCTTCCGGTGCAGACGAACGGGCGCGGATGGATACCGCCATGTCGCGGTGCAGTTGCGCTTCGGTTTCGGACCATTCGTCGTCAGCGGCCTTGCTGGTCAGGAAGGCGGCGCGGTCCTCGTGCCACTTGGCGACGTGTTCGATCTCCCCCGCCCCCTCGGCTGGGGCTTCATGGTCGGTATCCGCCAATCGTTTTCCGAGCGCTCGGAACTCTGCCGGGTCTTCTCCGTCTTTGATAAAAAACGGGGCCTCATGGCGGGGGGTGAGGGGTTCGTAAGACTCCCCTCGAAACGCCTTGTCACGTTCACGGCGGTCACGCTCCGCAGCGTCTGCGATGCGCTTGTCGAGAGCGACCCCATCCCGCGCTGGGGCTTCATGGCGGGGGGTGAGGGCTAGGACCGCGTCGATTTCCTGAACGATGGCCGAACCGCCGTATTTCTCGGCAAGCTCGGGGTAGCATCCGGCAATGCCCATGCGGCCCGCGCTGTAGCAATATTGGATAGCAAGCTCGGATCGGGCCTTGATCAGCGCTGTCCGCAACGCCTCCACCCCTACCCGCGCTGGGGCTTCCGGGGATAGGGCGGCGAAGCCTAGGCCGTAAAGGTGCGGGCGCTCCGCTGCGTCCTTGCTCCACTTTTCGCGCTCACGATCCGACAAATCCGACCATTGCTGAGTGCTGTTCATTGCGAGGGGCGCGTCGTTGTCGTTGTGGTCACGCATCTGCTCGAACGCGCGCTGTCCGAGCGTCACCTCCCCACCCGCCAGCGATGACGGGGCGGAGGCGGCTGCGTTTTCATTCAGCCAGGCGACGACCGCCTTGGCGCCGGTGCGCGAGGTCCAATCCATGTCGATGCTGTCAGAGATCGCATCGTCAATGGCGTCTTCGTGTTGGTTCCAGTCGGTCATGCTGCGCTCCTGAAAAGCGGAAGTTCGTCGCGACGCACTGACCGGGCCATGCCGGCCAAGAGGTCGCGGAAAGGTTCGGGTGTGTGGATGCGCGGGCTGCTGTCGGTGCCGCCACCTCGGGCGCCGACTTCACCCAGGCGCTTGGCGCGCTTCAGCCCCATGCGCTCGACGACGGCCGGGTCGTAACGGGCTTCGCTTTCGCCCCAGTCCAACTCCGGCAGATCGGCGCCAACGGTGTAGAGCAGCGTGGGCTTCCGGGCGTAGTGACCGTACCGCCCTTGCTCGACGCAGCAGGTCCAGCCGCCGAACTGGTCAGCCTTGACCCAGCCGCCGGCCCGCGGGGGAACGGCTAGCCCGAACCACGGCCAGGCGTGTGAACCCCAAGGGTGCTCCAGCACGCCGCCCCAGTTGCGCACGGCGGTGAGGGCAGATCCGAAGCAGCCGGCGTCGAAGCCCTTGGTCTTGCGGCGCCCCGTAGTCTTCACCGTCAACGGCTGACCGAACCACATCTTGCCCCAGCGAGGACAGGGCGGGTGAGCGACGACGGGATGCGGGCCATCATACAGGCGGGCGTCGCGAGCTTCGTCCCAAGGGTCCACATCAGGAAGATTCCAATACGCCCCACCCGTCTCGACGTAGAGCGCGGCGATCACCCCTCGTCTCCGTCCCGGCGGTGGATGGGTTCGGCGTTGCGGGTCTCGCCTGCCGTAGCCTTGGCGATGGCTTCCTGATCGAGGACGCGGAAGGAGACGGCCCAGACCCACGGGTTGGCGGCCCAGGAGCCGGCGCCGTTGATCGCTTCCCACAGCTCGGAGAAGCCCTCGCGGTAGATGCCGTTCAGGCTGGAGTCGTAAGGCCTGTCGCGACGCAGCTTAGTGCTGCTCGCATACTGATCAGCGCCTTCGGCGATAGAGTCGCCCTCGGTGATCTCATGGAGGCGCTCGACCCGAACGTCGGTGATCTCCAGCACGACGCGGGCGGCCCAGCGCGGCATGAACAGCGGCGAGACATTCCCGGTCGCGGCAGCCTTTGGCATGGTCCAGTCGCGGTCGCCGAACTCACCGTCCTTGACCGTGCGGCGCTCGCCATCGGCCCGATAGGTGACGTCCATGTCCCAAGGCTCGAAGGACTTAGTTGGGCGCCACGTCTCCTTGACCCACAGACGGTCGCCCGGCTTGCCATATGGGCAGTCCTGAGAGACGCCGACACGGTCGAACTTGCCATCCCACCACCAAATCTGATGACCGGCGGCCATGTTATCGGGGTCGCAGATAGGAAACCGCTCGGCCCACTTCGGCATTGGCTTCACGACCCGCCGCGTCTGCGTCTTCCGGCCATCCAGCAGGGCGCGCACCATGGGGCCGCTGAACAGGATCGGACGCTCTTTGACCGCCCCGCCAGCAACAGAACCGCCGGGGGTCACGCTCTTTGCGCCGGAGTGAGGAACGGAGGTCATGCGGGGGCTCCCGGATGGGTCGGGTACGGCTGCCACGCGACCGGGGTCTCGTTCTTGCCGAGCATGTTCCAGCGGCTCTCGGCGGGTATCCAGCGCGAGACGGTGACGGTCTTGCCGTCAGCCGATGCGAGGATCACCGCTTCGGATTGGTGAACGGTGCGCGTCGAGCCCTTCGGACCCGGTAGCTGCACCTCACGACCCCTCGGCGCGTTCTCGATGTCGGTGCGCCAGTTGGACTGAACGCCGACCGCATCACCGCCCGGTATGGAGGCCGTCAGGCCGGAATGAACCCTATCGACCATCACGCTTCTCGCTGCTTGTTAGGGGTGGAGTCGTTGGCGGTGGTCATGAGGATCGCCACGGCTGCGGGCTCGTCGCCTGAGACTGCGTAGAGCGCCTGGCACAGGTCGAAAGGCTCGATGCCCAGGGCGGACCAGAAGGCCAGCTCGGCGCCGGAGTGCTGCCGCTCATGGCAGGGACGGCACAGGGGCGTGGTCCAGCGGTCGGACGGCTTCTCAGCCTTGCCGGTGGGGCGCTTGCCGATGGTGATGTCCCCTGCCCTCAGGTGTGCGGCGTCACAGGGGCCAGCGATCCGACAGGCAGCGCACGGCAGCCGGCGGATGAAGGCCAAGTGGCGATTGTCGCGCTCACGCGGCTGGCGCTGGCCGGGCCCCTCAGGACGGAACGACCGGGACCGGATATGGCCAGGGGCATAATGCTTGCGCTTCAAGGCCCGCTTCTCTTCGCGCAGGCGCGTGAGGTCGGCGTTGATCTGGAACAGCGACCGGATCATGCGGCTTGATCCAGGCGGTGGTCCTGCACGGTGGTCATGCGCGAGTGCTTGAGCAGGCGTACCCGCTCCTTCTCGCCGACCGGGCTGAGGATGACGGTGAAAGGCCGCGCCGGCACGTCGCGCTCCGGCCATGCGGCCGCCTGCTGGGTAGCCCAGAGCAGGCCTTCGGCGACCATGCTGAGGATCAGCGCCTCGGAATACTTCGGCGCGTTCTTGCTGCTGCCGACCGGCTGATCCTCCAGGCGGAACGGCACGCCCGCGAAGGCGCAGCGCATCATCCGCTGAAACGGCCTTACGGTGGTCAGGAGGTCGGCTTCTTCCGCTGTGAGGACGCGGATGTCCTGGTCGGCGATCATGCCGCCACCTGGCTGGCGGTCTCGATGTATCGGGTCTGGAGCTTGCGCCCCAGGGCGCTGCGGTAGCCCGAGGGACAGGCCTTGAGGCCTGCGCCGTTCTCAGCTTCCAGCATGGCGATCTGGCCGTCCGACGTCGCCAGATCGACACGGCGGGCGAAGGCATCGGACCAGCCGCGCCAGTCGGTGGCGTTCAGGTCTTCCGGCAGGAACAGGCGCTCAGACCAATCGATGTCCTCGACGTACTCCGGCAGGCTGTACGGGCCGACCTCTTCGACGGCGACCGGCGCCGCCGCGCGCTGTACGGCCGGCGCCGCTGGGTTGGCCAGGTTCTGGCTGTCGCCGAGCCACGACAGGGCAGCGCAGAGGCGCTGAGCCAATACCTCGGCGTCGTCAACGAAGGCCGACAGGTAGATAACAGGGACCCCTGCCCCACCCGGCTCGCGGGCGCCGTCAATACGGACGGTCGTGGGGCCGAACAGATCGATGTCGCGCTTGGGCGTGGCGCCGCTGACGATGGAATAGAACTCGCGCATCAGGCCAGCGCCCACCAGAAGCAGCCGATGACGCCGACGACGGTGAAGGCTTCGATGCCGAGGACGAAGGCGCGGCCCGGCAGGCCGCCGGCGCTCTTGGCGGCTTGCTCGCGCCGGGCGGCAGCCTGGGCTTCAGCGGCTTCGCGCTGGATCAGGTTGCATTCACGCTCTGCGCGCCGGTCACGGACAACCTGCCAGTTCGGATGAAAGCCAATGCCCAGCGGATGCGGGCGGGCGTCGATGTATGTGTCGTGGAAGGCCACGGGCGTCTCCCTCTCTCGTGTGGGGAGGACGATATCGGACACTCCGATAATGTCAATCGGATATTCCGATATTTCTATCGGTAGGATATCGGAGGCTCGACTCCGGCGTCATCTCAGCGCCTCTTGTCCCTTCGCATCTGGGGAGGCGCAAATGGGTCTGTTTTCTTTCTTATTCGGTGGGCGCCGGCCTGAGGCGATCAATGCAGCTCGGCGTGAGGTGACGAATGCCGCGACCAGCTCGCCGTCCGTCGCAGGACCACCAACCGTCAAGTGGCGCCCTGACTCCTATCCAATGGAGGTGGTCGGCGAGCTTAACTACCAGGAGGCCCTAGTCGCGATCTGTGGCGCGCATAGCCGGTACGGCCACGAAGGCGAGTACTCTGCAACCCTCCTGCGCGAACCGTCGAACGCCTTCGACAGCAATGCTGTTGTAGTGCTCATCCAACATCGAAAGGTGGGCTATCTGTCGCGAGAACAGGCGGAGCGTGTTGCGGCCCAGATGGACGAAGCTGGGCTAAAGACCGTCTATTGCGCCGCCCGTGTTCGGGGCGGATGGCGAACAAACCAGCATGATGAAGGGCACTACGGTGTGCGTCTAGCGGTCCCCACATGGGGCTGGCTCGACCTGGGCATTGGCGCCGAGAAACCAGTCAAGCAGCGAGAACCCCGCAAAGCATCCACAATCCCAGCGCCCGCCGCCAAGGGACCGTTGTCGGGGGAGCGCATCGCGATCCAAGGAGAGGCGCCAGACGGCTCGCTCGCGACAGAGCTTGCTGCCGCAGGAGCCAAGATAATGGCGCGGCCCGGCAAGACGACTACGCTATTCGTTGTGGCCGCAAGTCGGCCATTTACGTTCGGACACGTCCGCAGCTCGGCTCACGTCGCCGCTGTCGCCCTCGGAATCACCATCCTGAGCCAGGACGAGATTCGAGCCCGCGCATCCAGCTCGCTATAGTCGTCGAGCAAACCACACGACCCGACCGATAACGGTCACAAGGTCGGCTGGCACTCGATACTGGTTGTGGTTCTTGTTGTCCGAGATCAGGACAACCTCGACCGGGTCGCTCGCGGGCACCTTCTCAATACGTTTCACCACGGTCGCGTTTGAGTCGAAGATCGCATAGACGCCGGGCTTCGCAGGATTGGTCTCGCTTCGGTCCACCAGAACCCTGTCGCCTGACGACAGCGTGGGATACATGCTGTCGCCCTCAACCGTCACGACGCCAAGCGATGATAGCGGCGCCCTCACTTCGTTCTCGAGGTATTCCCGAGGGAAGCTCCAATAGGCAATCGCGTCTTCGTCCGCCGCCAGAGCGCCTCCGCCGGCAGAGAGACGTATGTCGTATTCAGGAATTTTCACGAAGGGCGACAGTTCGCGTTTCGGCGTGACGTCGGGGCTCTCTACCCCCTCCAGTTCCTCCATGGATCGGACATCCGCAAGCGGGCGAAGGGCGTCGATGTCCAGTCCGTACAAATCCGCGATCCCATCGAGGTAATCGGCCCAGGACTCTAGCGCGCCGCTCTCCCAGTTCGACACCACAGACTGGCTCTTCAGCCGCAGCTCCTTAGCCACCTGTGTCTGGTTGAGGCCGCTGGCGGAACGAGCGGCCTTGAGCCGCTGGCCGATTGCCTTCTTAAGGTCGTCTGGGCGCTTGAACTTCATACCGCGACCTAATCGGGAAACCCGATACCGTGCATCCGATAAATCGGAGCTTGCGAATATCGGATAAGCCGATAATATCGCGTCATGTCCGATAACGTCATTGATCATCTCACCGCTCCCCAGCGCTTTGGGACCCAGACGCGTCTGGCTGAAGCCGCCGGGGTGCGCCCAAACACCATCAGCGAGAAGCGGCACTCAAACTCCCTGACCCATGCCCAGATGCGCCGCATCCTAGCGGTGGCGCCGACCATGGGAGTGGAGCTGACGCCCGCTGACTTCTTCCCCGGTGCCAACGATGGTGAACGACGGGCAGAGGCCGCCTGATGGCCCGGTCGGTGGTCGAGATCCTGATCAGCACCATCCGGTCGCAGGCCGAAGCCACGCTGGCGCTTGAAAGCCTGCTGGCGGGTCGCGCGGACGAGTTCTCCGTTGCCCGCGCTCGACGCGCCGTCCTCGACGCGGCCCTGACTGCGCAGATGACGGCCGACGGCGCTGAACGCGTGCGCCAGGCTGCGCTCGCCGCCCTGCCTAATCGCCTGCGCGCCGCCAACCTCGACCAACCCGAACCTCCCTTTGAGCCGCCGCCCCAAGCGGCCTGACCCGCGAAACCTACGGCGGCGCTTGGCGACCGTCAGCTTGCAAACAGAAGGCACCGTGCAATGAGCCGGCTTCAGGAAACCCAAGAGGTCAAAGCCCTCTTCAAGATGTTGGTGACGGCGGTCGGTGGCGTTGAAGCCGCAGGCGTCCACCTCGGCGTCTCACATCAGCGCGTTTCGCAGCTCTACTCCCTGAGCAACGAGGACGAGCCCGGCTATCGCCAGATCCGGCTGCTGGAAGTCGTCGCGTGTCGCGCGATCGTCACCGGCGCCCACGTCAAGGCTGTCAGGGGCGAGGAAGCCGACAGCATCTCCGCTGCGGTGGTGGAATCGGTCAGCGCCACATCGACGGCCCTCAGGCTCGTCCACGACATGGACGCGGACGGTCATCGCGACCAAGGCGAAATCCTCGCTGTCCGTCAGGCCACGACCATTGCCCGAGAAGCCGTGTCGCGCCTGGAAGCCAAGGCCGCGACACTGCAGCCGGGAGCAGCTTGATGTTCGGCGCTCAACCACTCGCGCAAGGCGGCTTGGCGTTCTCCAGCGGAGCCGCCCGTCATGCGGTCCGCCGCGCCCATCACAAGGTGACGGCTGACGGGATCAAGCTGGTGCTGCCCGATGGGCTGTTTTTGTCAGACGACGAAGCCCGCCGGCTGGCCTGGGCGATCCTCGCCGACGTGGCGCCGGACGAAGTTGACGCCATGCCTGAGGCGGTAACCTACAAGGAAGCCCAACGGCTCGCCGTTCTTCGGGCGCTGCAGGCGGGCGTGGACAGCATCATGCCGCTGGCGGCCGCCCTCGGCTGGCAGCGTAGGACAGTCGAGCGGCGCCTTGGAGAGTTGGTCAAGGACGGCCGCGTCAACGCGCTGGGCTGGTCCACTTCGCGGCGGTTTCAACTCGCCCTCGACGGGGTGTTGTGATGTTCGGTCTCCGCAAGGCCCGTGCGTCGCGGCGCCTGTCCGATGCGAACCGGTCATTCGACCGCGCCTACGCCGCCCGCCGAGACGCGGAGGACCGGGGCGACCCCCGCGCCATGCACCACACCCGCTCAGCCCTAATCCGCGCCCGCTCGGCGCAGATCGCCGCTGAATTGGCCTTCGCCACCACCATCAAATCCGCCCGAGCCTGAGGAGTCCACCATGGACGACGACCAACATTTCGACGCTTCGCCCGACGTCCTAACCACCACGGCCCAAGGCCGCCTGCGCTCCATCATCGAGCGCCTGGAGCGTCTCGACGACGACAAACAGGCCGTCATGGTCGACATGAAGGAGGTCTTCGCCGAGGCCAAGGGCGAGGGCTACGACGTCAAGGTCCTGCGCAAAGTGCTGCGCATACGCAAACAGGACAAGGCCAAACGCCAGGAAGAGGAAGCAATCCTCGATCTCTACCTCTCCAATCTCGGCGAGGTCTGACCGTGGCAATCGCTCCCGCCATGATCGAGTCTGCGCGGGGGCGCGTCTCCCGATGACCGTCGCCACCAATCGAGCAAACTCGACCAATTCTGGCGCTTTCGCCACGTCTCGTCGCGGTGGTCTGACGCCCCAGGAGGTCCAGATGGCTCGCGACATGCGGGCCAAGGGTCGAGGCTGGCAGACCATCGCCAATGTCATGGGCCGCTGCCGGGATGACCTGCAAGGCCTTGAGGCCGCCAACGACCAGGGTTTGCTGGTAGGAGGCCCGCAGGCGCGCCCTTTCGTCTGGACGGACGAAAAGCTGGCAGCCTCGGAACGCCTCTATCGAGAGGGTCACGGCGCGCACACCATTGCCCTGGCCGTCGACTGCGACATGCGGACAGCGGAGACCCGCTACAGCTTCCTTCGCCGCAGGGTGACGCGATGATTGCGATCAACCGCGTCTCAGCCCGGTCTGTCATCGAGTACGTGGGCGCCCGGCACGGCCTGGACTACGCCGTTATGGCCGGCGCTGCGCGAGCCGTCCGAGTCACCCGGCCCCGGCATGTCGCGATGTATTGCGCCCGCACCCTGTGCCCGCACGTCAGCACGCCCATGCTCGGCCGTCTGCTAGGCGACCGTGACCACACGACGATCCTGCACGGCATTCGGAAGATCGAGAGCCTGCTGCCCGTCGACGCCGACGTGCGTGAAGAGGTGGCGCAGGTCGTCGCCCATTTCCGGCTGAGCAGCTCCGAGCCGCGCGACCTGATGCTGTCAGCCCAGATCGACGCCGCGTCGAAGCACCTGGAGACGCTGATCAGCGAGGCCCGGTCGCGTGTGGACCTGGCGAGGCTCGCAACATGAGCGTTCAGGCCATCACATGGGCGCTGGACCAGTCCTGCGCGACCGCGACCGAAAAGGCCGTGCTGCTGGTTGTCGCCAACTATGTGGGGCCAGACGGCACGACGTTCGTGGGCCAGGAGACGATCTCTGAGCAGGCCTGCTGCTCGATCAAGACGGTCGAGCGCGCCCTTGCAGCCTTTGAAAAGGCAGGGTGGATCGAGCGCGAGCGGCGCCATCGCAAAGATGGCTCGCGGACGTCTGATTTGATCATCTCCAAGGGTCCGAAACACCCGGAACGCAGGGAGAACGTCCAACCCGACAATAAGTCGGGTAGGCGACCGCCTAACAGACACCCTGTCCAAACCAAACAGACATCCAGTCCAAACCTACCCGACTGTGTGTCGGGGCTCACTTCGTTTGAACCGTTAGAGGAACCGTTAGAGGAAGCTGTTGCTGCTGCGCGCGAGCCAGCGAACGACACCTCGACGGGGGTGACCCTCGTATCGGTGGTCTGCGACTGGCCCGAGGGTGACGCCCGCCGTCATGCCGAGCTGCTGAGCCAGGCCGCCAACACGATCCGCCTCGACCCCTCCCGCCAGCCGGGCCTGACCACGACGCTTGGCCGCCTCGCCGCCTGGCGCCGGGACGGGGCGAGTTGGGAACACGACGTCGTTCCCGTGGTCACCACCATCGCCGCCAAGCCCGGCCAGCCGATCTCGTCTTGGAAGTTCTTCGACGCCCCCATCGCCCAGTCCATCGCCGACAACGCCGCCGCCCTGAAAATCCCTGAGGCCCGCCATGCAAGCCAGACCCATGAACAGCTTCCCCGTCGCTCAGCCCAACGAAGCGCAAACCGTGACAGATCGACTGCCGGCGCTGAGCGGGCCACTTCGGTCGTGGCTGCTCGTCGAAACTTCTGACGACAAGGCCGTCGAGGTCATCAGCAAGAGCCCCATGCTGCGGTCCGAGGCCGCGATGCTCATGCCGATGCTGCGCCAGGAAGCCCTGCGCCCTGCTCAGCCCGAGGAGATCATGATCATCGTGAAGAGCCGGGAGCAAATCTTCGGCGACCTGCGGATGGAGCGGAGCGAGGTGGAGTGGACCGCGTTCTGGGCCGACTACTTCGAGGCGCTGAGCGGCCTGACGGCGGCCAGCATCGAGGCGGGCATGGTGGCGTACATCGCTTTGCCCGACAGCGAATGGGCGCCGAAGCCTGGCAAGCTGGCGCACCTGGCCAAGACCACGCCGACGCAGGGGCGGTTCACCCGAGCCTACAACCGCGCCCGTGCGGCGGTGGTGGCCAGCCAGAAGACCGAGGAGCCCAAGCGCCCGGCAGAGCCCAAGCCGTCACCGGAGGCGGTGAAGGCGATGCTCGCCGAGACGTTGAAGGCCCTGGCTGAAACCCCGCTGGCGAAGGCTGCGGCTGCGAGGAAGAAGGCCCTGCGCCCGACACCATCCGCCCCCCTGCCCGCCGGCAGCACCATGAGCGCCGAGATGAGGGCGATGTTGGAAGCGCGGAAGGTCATCCCGCCCATCGACCGCGATCCCTACCAGTACGGAGAAGCAGCATGACGACGATCAAGGCCACGGCCGCGCAGTCCATCGCCTTGGAGCGTCGGCGCCTGGCCGACAGGACAGCCTTGGTGCGCGGACGCGTCGAAGCCACGCCGGGCTGCAACCTCCTGCCGAAGGTTGCGAACGTCGAGAACCGCCTGAGGCTCATGCAGTTCGCCGTCGCCAAGACCCTACTGGACGAAATCGACGACACGCTGGAGGACATTCGGCGGAAGGCCGCAGAGGCGGACCACGCGCAGTCTGGTCGCCAGCAGGATCAGCTTCTAGCCGAGCGCGGCGTTGAGACATTCGAGGTCGGATCTGTTCGCGCCCGTGACGGTTGGCGGTGGTTGACCAGCAGGAAGCCCGCGCGCCTGTCCGCCGTTCAGATTTCCACCGGGGACCGCTACTCCTCGGTATATGCCTCGGCGCATCGCGACGGCCTTTCGACCAGCGCCAATGACAACGCTCTCGGTGGTGACCTGACCATCCAGCAGGTCAAGGCTGCCGCCGAACAGCGCCACGCTCAACGTCAGGTCGTGGAAGCGATCCACGCTCATATCGCACGAGCGACAGGTTCCGCTCGGCTCGCCGGGCTGTTGGAAGCGGTCTGCGGTCGCGGCGAGACACCGCGCCAGTTAGCGGGTAACGACGACAGGAAAGCGGCGGCTGTGGAAGTCGAGCTCAGGCTCGCGCTGGACATGGCTGCGGTGGCGTTCAAGATGCTGCCGAAGAGGGAGGAAGCCGCATGAGCAAAATTGATGATTTGAGGGATCGCCTGGACAGTGCCAGGGAGTCTGGGCGGGCAGCACTTGAAATCGTGATGAACTCGCGCGAATGGGCGACGATAGTGGCCGAAGCCGAGGCCAGCGCCGTGAGCGTTACCAACGATCCGAAAGCCGCCGGCAGCAGGACATTCTGCGGTGTTCCTGTCGCTATCGACGACGCAACGCCAGAGGTCCATTTCGTCTATCGCGGTATTTCGTGAAAGGCGTTGCGTTTCCGCGCAAATCAGGTGACTAATCCCTAACGGCGCTTAGCGCGCCCAGAGACAGGCCCCCGGGAAACCGGCGGGCCTTTTCTTTTACCCCCACAACCCCGCACCACATTCCCCCTGGTCTGGCTCCCAAGCGCAGCAGGGCAAACACAACGGACCTTAGAGCTGAGAAAGCAACCGGGGTGCGGGCAGCGCGAGCTGTTCATTGCCGGGAAGGCCGGAACACTTGGGGCCAATCACCGATGGCAAGGCGCCCCGACTACCGTAGCGCTGAGGCAGAAGCCTACCGCTCCCTCTACCGCACAGCCCGATGGAAGCGGACCAGAGCCGCACAGCTACAGGCCGAACCTCTCTGCCGTGCCTGTCAGGCCGGAGGCCGCGTCACACCCGCTACCGTCTGCAACCACCTCGACAAGGACGCCAAGGCCACAGAGGAAGTTTTCTTCGCTGGCCCCTTCTCCAGCCTCTGCGCTCCATGCCACGATGGAGGGGAACAGAAGGCGGAGAGCGCGGGCTACACGGCCGAGGCCGACGCTTCCGGGTGGCCGACCGACCCTCGCCACCCGGCCAACGCCCCTCGCGGCAAATCCTTTCACCGATAGCCCCCAGGGGGGTGGTTAAAACCTCAGGGACTTTTCGGTCCGGGACCGGCCTCCAAATCAAACGCGCGACGCCGCAAAATCCCAAAGTTTTTCCCCAGAGATTGGAATATTTGACCCATGGCCCGACCACGCAAGTCTCCGGACGAGCGCAGGCTCGATGGGAACCCTGGCAAACGGGCCATCCCCGTTGACGTCTTCGTGCCCGAGGGCGCGCCCTTCGTTCCCGATCATCTCCACGACGACGCACAGGCCTGCGCCGAACACATCATCCGGTCGTTTACGACCAAGCGCCTGTCCGCCCCCGACAGCTACGCCCTCGCCGCCTTCGCCACCGCCTGGGCCTGGCACAAGGCCGCCACCCACGCGATGCAAGCGCCCGACTTCGCGCCGATCGTGCCGGGCTCGAAAGGGAATCTGGCACCGAACCCATGGTTCAAGGTGTTGAATGAGCAGGCCCGCGTCATGCTGGCCTATGCGTCGAAGCTCTACCTAACGCCTGCTGATCGCGCGTCACTTAAGGGTGCGGATGCGGAGGGGCCGCTCAGCAAGTTCGATGGCCTGTTGGGGGCTTCGTCGCAGTTGCACTCGTAGATCGACGGCGTAGAATCACTGTCATGGAGCCGATCCGCATCTGCGCAAAGTGTGGTCAGTCGAAGCCTGCAACGGAGCAGTATTTCGTCAAGCGATCGAGACTTGCGAGTGGCATTGCCGCCCATTGCCGCGAATGTCACCGGATGGCGGCGCGGCAGAGATACGCCAGCAACGCGGATCGAGAGGCTGCGGCAGCGCGGCATCGCCGCATTGTAAACCCGGACGCCGTCGCCGCTACGAAGTCGCGCTATCGGGCAGCGCATGGCGATCGCCTGAAGAAGTACTGTCGCGATCGTAGTGCTGCGTATCGAGCTACCCCAGCTGGCGCACTCAACACCAGAATGGGGGCGGCGCTTCGGACCGGCCTTCGTCGCAACAAGGGCGGAACCGCGTGGCCTTCTCTTGTTGGCTACTCGCTGGACCAGTTGGTGAGCCATTTGGAGCGCCAGTTTGAGCCTGGAATGGGGTGGCACAACATGGATCGGTGGCACATCGACCACATCATCCCTGTGTCGAGCTTCGCCTACCAGACGGCCGATGACGCGGAGTTCAGCGCAGCATGGGCACTTCAAAATCTCCGGCCGATGTGGGCGCGAGAAAATCAGTCAAAAGGCGCCCGTCGAACGCATCTGCTGTAGTCAGGCGCGCGGCTCGGGCAGACCGCGTCATCGCCTTCGTCGAAGCACTAACGGTTCCATCTGGTGAGGGCGCTGGCGGCCCGTTCAAGCTTCGGCCCTGGCAGAAGCGCTTCATCCGCGACATCTACGAGCCCCACGGGCTGAACAACCGCAGGCGCGTTCGCCGCGCCATCCTCTCCATCGCCCGCAAGAACGGAAAGACCGCGCTGATCGCCGCCCTGGTGCTCGTCCATCTGGTCGGGCCCGAGGCGATCCCGAACGGCGAGATCTACTCGGCCGCGAATGACCGCGAACAGGCCGCGCAGGTCTTCAAGGTCGCCAAGCAGATGGTCGATGCCGACCCCGAGCTGGCGGCCATCGTCAAGCCGACCGCCTCGACCAAGACCCTCGCCTGCTACGGCAACGGCAGCATCTATCGCGCCATCTCCGCCGAGGCCGGCACGAAGCACGGCCTCAACCCCTCGCTGGTCATCTTCGACGAGCTGGCCCAGGCCAAGAGCCGCGAGCTCTACGACGTCCTCGACACCTCAATGGGCGCTCGCGAAGAGCCGCTGTTCATCACCATTTCGACCCAGTCGAACGACCCTGAACACATTCTGTCCAAGCTGATCGATGACGGGCTGAGCGACGCCGACGACACCACAGTCTGCCACCTCTACGCGGCTGACGAAGACTGCGACTTGCTGGACGAGACGGGCTGGAAGGCCGCCAACCCCGCGCTGGGCGACTTCCGATCCTACGACGAGCTGGCTGTTCTAGCGCGCAAAGCCAAGCGGATGCCGGCGGAAGAGCCGAAGTTCCGGAACCTGTATCTGAACCAGCGAGTGGCGCCGCACTCCACATTGATCGCGCGCGCCGACTGGATGGCCCGGCAGGGCAAGGCGCCGCTGATCCCCGGTGAGGCCATCTATCTGGCGCTCGACCTGTCCGCCAAGACCGACTTGACCGCCTTGCTTGCGGTGAGCGTTGAGGACGGGTCGCGAGTCCAGGCATGGTTCTGGAAGCCGGAAGACTTGCTTGAGGATCACGAACGCCGCGACCGCGTCCCTTATCGTCAGTGGGTCGCGGACGAGTGGATCGAGGCCGTACCTGGCCGCGCCATCCACCCGCGCGCGGTCGCAAACAAGATCGCTGAGCTTTTCGACCAATACGACGTGAAGGGCCTGGCCTACGACCGCTGGCAGATCGACCACCTCTTGCGTGAGTTCGACGGCGTCGGGCTCCAGGCGCACAAGGACGGCGACGACGGCGATGGGCTCCGGCTGGTTCCTTGGGGCCAGGGCTTCAAGGACATGTCGCCTGCGATCGATGCACTGGAGACTGCCGTGCTGCATGACGAACTGACGCATCCCGGCAACCCGGTTCTGACGTGGAACATGGCCAACGCCGTGGCCACGATGGACCCGGCCGGCGGTCGCAAGCTGGACAAGATGAAGGCCCGGTTCCGGATCGACGGCGCCGTTGCGCTGGCGATGGCGCTGGGGCTGAAGGCGCGGGAGCGTGCTGACACAGGGCCGAATATTGACGACTGGCTGGCGAGTCTGGCCGCATGAACTGGAAAGACATTCTGCCCTGGCGCCGTAGCCATGTGACTGCAGCGCAGGACAGGGACAACTTTGTAACCAACCGCATCACGGTCGCCGACTACGAAGACGGGCATGCTGTCGGGACGCACGGAGTGCTTGGCCTGACGGCGGCCTGGGCCTGCATCAACCTGATCGCGGGTACGGGGGCTTCGTTGCCGCTGGGGGTGTTCCGAACCACAGCTGACGGCATCCGTTTGCCAGCCAAAGACCATCCACTCTATCGGATTCTGCACGACAGCCCGAACGCAGACCAGACGGCGCTGGACTTCTGGGAGTTCATGTTCGCGGCGGTAGAGCTTCGCGGCAACGCGTTTGCCGAGATCGTTCGGAATGGGCAAGGCCAGATCGTCGCGCTCACCCCGATCATGTGCGACGCGGTGTGCGTTCGGCGGCTAGATAGCGGCGATCTCGAATACACCTGGACAGACGCTGGCGCGGCCCGGCGAGCGACTCAGACCGGCATTTTTCATATCAGAGGTTTCGGCGGCGGCCCGCTGGGCGGAGCATCGACGCTCTCGGTCTGCCGTGCAGCATTCAGTTCGGCCAGCGTCGTCGAGCGGGCGGCAGCGACCACCTTTTCGAATGGCGCTCGCCCGTCGGGCATCCTTTCCACAGACGCCCAGCTGAACGCCGACCAGCGCAAGGAAGCAGAGCGGCTCCTGCAAGAGAAGTTTGTCGGGTCCATCAACGCCGGACGGCCGATGCTGCTCGACAAGGCGATGACGTGGCAGCAGCTCACGATCAACCCAGACGACGCCCAGATGCTGGAGAGCCGCAAGTTCAGCGGCGAAGAGATATGCCGGATTTTCGGCGTTCCGCCAGCTATGGTCGGCTACGGCGACAAGGCGTCCAACTGGGGCACCGGCAAGGAGGTCGATGTTCTCGGCTTCCAGAAGTTCACGCTTCGACGTCGCCTGAAGCGCATTGAGCAGGCCGCCGAAAAGCAACTGCTGTCGCCTGTCGATCGGGCCGCCGGCATGCGCATCGAGTTCAATCTTGAGGGGCTGCTTCGGGCCGACAGCAAACTGCGGGCCGAAGTCAACGACATCGCCCTGAAGAACAAGACGGCCACGATCAACGAGGTTCGCGCTCAGGATAACAAGCCGCCCGTCCCTTGGGGTGATGCGCCTTGGGTCCAGATGCAGGACCAGCAACTAGGCTCGGACGGTTCAGTCCCTGCCCTCCCCTCTCCAGCGGCTTAGGAGGCCCTGATGCTTCAGACGAAGGATTCGGGCCTCGGCCTGGACGTGAAAGCCGTAGGCGACGATGGCGTGGTCGAGGGCTATGCGTCCGCGTTCGGCGTGGTCGATAGCTACAACGAGGTCGTGGAGCCAGGCGCTTTCACCGCATCGCTGGTGGACTCCCGCCGCAAGGGCAAGTCGATCAAGATGCTTTGGCAGCATGACAGTCACCAACCCATCGGGGTTTGGGATGATCTGGCGGAGGACAGCAAGGGGCTCTGGGTCAAGGGCCGCATTCTGAAGGATGCTTCGAAGCTCGCCGCAGAAGCCTACGGCCTACTAAAGGGCGGTGCTCTGGACGAGTTGAGCATCGGCTATCGCACCGTGCAGACCGAGCCGCACGACGACAAACAGGGCGTCCTCAAGCTGCTGAAGCTGGACCTACGCGAAGTGAGCCTGGTGACCTTCGGTGCGCTGGGGCGCGCCGCCCGGATCACTGACGTGAAGAGCATTCTGGAAGGCGGCAATCTGCCGACCGTCCGCGAGTTTGAGGACTTTCTGCGGGACGCAGGCGGATTCTCGAAAAGCCTTGCGACCGCGATTGCGGCCAAGGCGACGCCGCACCTTCGGGGGGAGCCCGAGGCGAAGGCGGATGACGTGCTGGCCTTCCTGAAAGCCCTGCGCAGTTGACCCCCCTCGCCTGACCGCTTCGCGCGGCAGGCTCCACACACCCACTCATCGAAAAGGAGTTCGCCATGAGCGAGCAAAAGACTGCTGCCGAAATGGCAGCCGAGTTCAAGTCGGACTTCAATCAGAAGCACGACGCGGTCAAAGAGATCGCTGAGAAGGCTCTGGCTGAAGCCGCCAAGGGCATTCCCATGGCCGAGACCGCCAAGGAACTGGCCGACCAGGCCCTGACAGGCATGAACGAAGCCAAGGCCCGTCTCGACGAGATGGAGCAGAAGATGGCTCGTCGCGGCAATAACGAAGACGAAACCGGCCGAACCGCTGGTGAACGCTTCATCGGTGACGAGGGCTTCAAGGCCTTTGCCGGCCAGACCCGCCCGCGTGGTCGTCACATCGTCGAGGTCAAAGACATTTCGTCCCTGACGACCGACGCCGCCGGTTCGGTCGGCACCATGGTGCAGCCTGCCCGGGCCGCGCCTGTTTCCCTGCCGCAGCGCCGTATGACGGTTCGCGGCCTCTTGGCCCCGGGCAACATCAGCACCGGATCGATCGAGTATGATCGTGAAACCGGCTTCACCAATAGCGCCGCCCCGGTGGCTGAGGGTGCACTGAAGCCTCAGTCCGAAATCCAGTACACCGAAGAAACCGCCACCGTGCGGACCATCGCGCACTGGATGCGGGCCTCGGTGCAAATCCTTGCCGATGCGCCGGCGCTGCGTTCGATCATCGACCAACGCCTGCGCTACGGCTTGGCCTATGTCGAGGAGCAGCAACTTCTGAACGGCTCCGGCGTCGGCCAGAACCTCGAAGGCCTGGTCACCGCAGCGACGGCCTATGCCGCCCCCGGCGGTCTGGTTGCCGGCCAGCTGATCGACACCATCCGCATGGGCCACCTGCAGGTCGCCCTCGCGGAATACCCTGCCAACGGCACCGTGCTGAACCCCATCGACTGGGCGTTCATCGAGATGCTGAAGGACGGCGAGGGCCGCTACCTGATCGGCAACCCGCAGGGCACGATCTCGCCGACCCTCTGGGGTCTGCCGGTCGTCGCCACCCAAGCCATGGGCGTCGACAAGTTCCTGACCGGTGCGTTCGATCTGGCCGCCCAGATCTTCGACCGTCAGGACGCGACGGTGGAGGTTTCGACCGAGGACCAGGACAACTTCGTCCGCAACAAGGTCACCATCCGTGCGGAAGAGCGCCTCGCGCTCGCCATCTACCGCCCGGAAGCCCTGGTCTACGGCGACCTGGGCCGCGTGGCCTAACCCCGAATGGGCGGGGGTGAAGGCCCCCGCCCGTTTTATCCTTGAGCCAGGAGATGAAAATGGCCGACGTCAAAGTGACCCTGCTGCGCCCGCTGGACGGCCAGCCCGAGGGCGGCGAGGCGACCTATTCCGAGGCCGATGCCAAACGCCTCGAAGCCCGCGGTCTGGTCCGTATCGTCAAAGTGAAGGCCGCGCCGGCGCCGCAGAACAAGGCCGAGCCCAAGGTTGAGAACAAGGCGGAAGGCTGATGCTGAACGTCGTCGTCCTCACGACCGGCCCGCTGATGTCGCTCGCCGAAGCCAAGCAGCACCTGCGCATTGACGGCAACGAGGATGACGCCCTGGTCGAGGCATACGCCGACGCCGCCGTCCTTTCCGTGCTGAACCACTGCGACCACAAGCTGGTCCCGCAGGGCGCCGAGCCCGCCTTCAAGGCCGCCGCGCTGTTGATGCTCGGCGACCTCTATAACAACCGTGAGAGCGTGGTTGCGGGGCAATCGTTCGCCGTGTCGCCGACCATCGGCGCCCTGCTCGGCCCGTACCGCATCTACCGCGTCTAGGAGATCGCCATGCGCGTTCGCTTCACCGAGCCCTTCGATTACGTCCCGACCGAAGACCCGCGCGTCTTGGTCGCGTTCTCCCCGAAAGGCGGGGCTGACGGCGACGGCGCCTACACCGTTCGGCGCGAGGCTGGCGAGGCCGCTATCGCTGCCGGCAAGGCCGAGGATCTGACGTTCAACGGCGCCGACCCCGCCAAGTTCGACCACGACGGCGACAAGCGCCCCGGCGGCGCGAAGAAGAAGACTGATGCCGAAGCCTAAGGGCGCCGGAGACCTGCGACAGCGGGTCAAGTTCCAGCGGCGCGGTGAAGGCGACGACGGTTACGGCAATCCGGTCACAGGGTGGACCGACCTCGACATTGCCCGCGCTTGCAGCCTGACGCCTACGCGGGGCGGCGAAGCCGTCCAGGCTGGCAGAGTGGCCGGAACTGCCTCCTGGGACTGCTGGGTCCGAAACGACAGCGGCACGCGCTCACTGCGGACCGGCGACCGCGCCATCGACGCGCGCGACGCCACGCGAACCTTCAACATCACCTTCATCGGTGACATGGACGGCGACCGGGCTTGGCTCCTGCTTCAGCTGAAGTCGGGCGTCGCAGATGGCTAAGGGCGGCCTCGAAAACGTCGAGCGGCTGATGCGCAAGCTGAACCGCATGACGCCAGCCGTTCGCAAGGCGGCAGGACAAGAAGCCTTCATGCAGGCCGAGGAGATGGCCGCTCAGATGCGGATGATGGCACCGGTCGATAAAGACCCCGATGGCGGCGGCGAACATATCCGCGACCATATCCACGTCGAAGAGGGCCGCTTGGGCGATGTGTCCTACGTCGTCATCAGCGACGCGAAAGACGCCAAGGGCCGACCGAAGGCCTCCCGCGTCGAACTGGGCCACAAGGCCGCAAACGGCAAGATCATCGAGCCTCGAACCTCGTTCTATCCCGTCGTCCGCGCCAGCCGGAAGCGGGTCAAGCGCAAGATCAACGCCGCCATGCGCCGCGCGATCAGAAAAGAGGCGGGCCTATGATCGACGCGTCACTGCCCCTTCAAGCCGCCGTGGTCGCCGCCCTGAAATCCTCGGCCGAACTGACCCCCCTGATCGCCGGGCGCGTCTATGACCGTCCGCCAGCCTCGCCGGTCGCTCCCTACATCACCCTCGGCTCTGGCCAGTCGATAGACGACAGCGATGCCTGTCACGCCCTGGTCGAATGCTATCTGCAGGTCGATTGCTGGTCGGAAGCAGTGGGATATCCCGAAGTCAAGCGAATCGGCGCGGCAGCCGTGAAGGCGCTGAACGCCCCTCTCGTCGTGACCGGTTTCAAAGTCATCATCCATCGCGTCGAAGGCCTCACCTATCAGCGCGAGGCCGACAACCTGACCAGCCGGGCGATCATCCGCCTGCGCTACGACCTTCAGGCCACGGCCTGACCCCTTACCGCCCCTGAGCGGTCATCTCGCCCCAGTCGGGGCTCCCTTACCTATGGAGGCCCGCCATGGCGGAACCCGAAGACTTCGTTGACGTCGTCAGCGGCGAGCAGATCCTTGTCCAGATCGGCGACGGGGCAGACCCGGAAGTGTTCGCCCACGACTGCCTGATCAACACCGGTCGGTCGATCAATCTGACCGCGAACGTCACGGAACAGAGCATTCCGAACTGCCTCGACCCCTCTCAACCCGACAAGGTCGTCAGGCGTGTGGACAGCACCGACAGCAATATCGCGGGTGACGGCAAGCTCCATAGCTCGTCCACGCTCCCCTGGATGCAGCGCGTCGGTAAAACCGTGAACATCCGCGCCCGTCAGGCTGGCGTCTGGCGCATCGCCGGGGCGTATATCGTGTCGGAGTTCTCCCTCACCGGCTCTGCCCGCGAATACGCCACGGCCAATGTGACACTGGTCCAGGCTGACGCTCCGGTCATCGGTCTGGACGTTCCCTGATGAGCCGATCCGCCCGCTACACCGGTCCCTTCGGGGATGGCCCGCACGACTTCCAGCTTCGCATTGCGGAACTGGAGGAACTGCAGGAGCTGACCGACGCTGGTCCAGAAGAGGTCTTTCACAGGATCAGCGAAGGCCGTTGGCGGGTGGCGGACATCCGCGAGACGATCCGGCTTGGCCTTAAGGGGGCCGGTATGGTCGCCCTGACGGCGCGGGCGATGGTCGATCGCTACGCTGGCCCCGGCCAGCTTGCGGACAACAAAGAACTGGCGACCTGCATTCTCGCCGCCGCCCTGGTCGGCGCTCCTGATGAGGACGTACCCTCGGGGGAGATGCAGGGGGAGAGCGACCCCTCCCCCGACGAAAGCTCCGGTTCGCGAACTTCTACGAAATCGGCGGCGCCCTCGGCTACTCGCCGAAAGAAGTCGGCGAAAGCAGCATCTGGCAGTTGATGCAGGCCCATCGCGGCTGGAAGAAGTCGCAGGGGGTCGATGACAAAGCCGGGGCTCCGTCCGACGCCGAGTTTGAAGCGGCAGTTGCGGCGGGCGTGTGATCGCCGGTAGCGTCCCCTCATCAAAGGGAGGGAAGCGTGACCGAAGTAACCGAAGTCTATGTAACTGAAGGCCCATCGGCGCCTATCGCTATGGGCTGGATCATGATCATTGGCGGGGCCGTGCTGGCCGCCGTGTCGTTCTTCTACAATGTCGGCGTGAGCACCGGCGCAGGCGGCATGTATGGGCTGCCTGAGCAGGTCGCTAACACCGACAAGATGGCGGTGCGCAGCATGCTTCTCGCATGTGGGCTCGCGGCTTTCGTGTCGGGCTGGGTGTCTCTTCTAGGAGGGATGATCCTCGAGCAGATCAAGCGCCGTTAGGGCGCTCAACCAAGTCGAAAATGTCAGGGCGGTCCTCCGGGATCGCCCTTTTTCATGGGCGGTGACTGATGGCCGAAGAGATCGAGCGGCTTCTCGTCAGGGTCGAGGCCAATGCTGCGCAGTTCGAAGCGCAGATGAAGAAGGTCAACAAGTCCCTCTACGGGTCGCAGTACGCCACCCAGCAGGCTCTTCGGAAGATCAAGAGCGACACCGCCGCAGCCGCGCCTACCCTCTTCCGGCCCATCGGCGCCGCTTTCACGCGAGAAATGGCGGGCCTCAGCGGCGCGCTGGCTGGCGTATTCACGACAGCCCAGGCCATCAAGTTCGCCGATACCTGGAAGCAAGGCACCAACGCCCTGGCGGCGGCGGGCGTGGCTTCTGAGGACCTCGCTGCTCGCCAGCAGGAACTGCTGCAGGTCGCGAACGAAAGCCGGTCCAGCATGAGCGACACCGTCTCGCTCTACACCCGACTGACGATCGCCACGCAGGAGCTTGGCCTCTCGACGGAATCCACGCTCCGGCTGACCGAACTGCTGAACAAGAGCTTCCAGTCGTCGGGCAAGACCACGGCCGAGGCGGCTTCGGCCGCGCTCCAACTCAGCCAGGCCCTGGCGTCTGGCACGCTTCAGGGCGACGAGCTCCGCTCGCTGCGTGAAAGCGCGCCCGAGCTCGCGATCATCATCGCCAAATCCATGGGCGTAAGCATCGGCGCCCTGAAGGACCTTGGCGCCGAGGGGAAGATCACAGGCCAGATCGTGACGCAGGCCATTCTGGGCGCCGGCGACAGCATCGAAGCCAAGTTCCAGGCCACGCAGGTCACGGTGGCTCAGTCCCTAACGATCCTGAACAACGAGATCGGGAAGTTCGTAGGCCAAACAGACGCGGGCCTCTCGGCGACCGACCGTCTGGCGCAGGGCATCCAGCTTCTTTCGCAGAACCTTGACGTCGTGGTCACGGCGGCGGGCGTGATGGTGTCGATCATCGGGACGCGCTTTGTCGTGGCTCAACTGGCCGCCGCGACGGCTACTGCCGGACACGCCGCTGCGCAGTTGGCTCTGATCGCCGCCATTTCCGGAACGTCGCGGGCCGCTCTCGCTGGATCGGTTGCGCTGCGCGGCCTTGGCGCCGCGAGCCTGTTCTTCATCGCCAACCCGATAGGGCTGGCCATTACGGCGGTCGCGGTCGCCATCGGTCTCTTGGCGATGAAGAGCCGCGAGGCCTCGCCCGCCATGAAGGAGCTGAACGCCCAGACGGCGCGCACCTCGACGTCACTGGATGCATACGAAAGCGCAGCGCAAGCGGCCGCCAACGCCAGCGGCGCTGCAAAGGTGAAGGCGCTAGAGCACGCAGCCGCCATGAGGGTCGAGGCGGCAGACGCTGTTGTGGCCACTCGCGCCTTGCTGGAAAAGGCTCGCGCCGCCCGCGCGTCGTCTGCCCAAGTCGAACAAGCCGCAGCCAAGGCCGTCATGGACCGCAGCGTGGCGGGTTCCAACATCGGCACGCTACAGCAGGGTCAGTACGCCACGGCCAAGGCCCGCTATGAGCGAGCCGCCGCCGAGGAGTTTCAGGCGGGCTATGACTATGCCGCTGCCTCCAATCGGCTGGAGGGCATCAATAGGAACGTGCGGGCCGGCTCCTACGTCAATGCGGCCTCAACGGCGGCCGATGATGGAAAGCCCAAGAAGGCCAGCGGCCCGACGCCCGAAGAGCTCGCGCGCCAGCGTGAAATGCTTGCGCTCCAAATGGAGATTGCACGGCTGGAAGCTCAGGGGACTGAGGCAGCTTCTGCGCAGGCGCGGACGAAGCAGCGCGAGCTGGACGTTTTAAACCTGACGAAACAACTGACCGACGCTGGCGTCACGAACGCCAAGGCGGCCGCCGAAGCGCAGGTGTCGGCTATCGCGACGGCGGAGGACGCGCAGCGCGGCTTCGCCATCCTGTGGGAGCGCAACCAGAAGGCCCTGGAGGCTTCGGAAGAAGGCAATCGCCGGGCGAACGACCTCCTGCTGGACCGCCTTGGGTTTGAGGCCGAACTGGCCCGCCTGCGCGGCGATCCTGTCGCGATCCGCACCAAGGAGCGCGAACTGTGGATCGAGGAGCGGATCAACGCGCTTCTCGCCATGCGCCCCGACCTGAACCGTCAAAGCGCGCGAACGATTGCCGAGACAGAGCGCGGCTCTCTCGACGTCGCTAATCGCCAAGGCGAAAACAACGACCGCGCCCGCTCCATGGCCCGCGACTTCACCGACGTCCTGGCCTCCGACAACTGGGCCGAAGCGGCCGGGCGCAAGTTCCGAGAAGCCGCCTTCGACAACCTGGAAGACCTGCTGACCAATCTGTTCTCTGGCATCACCGGGGGCAGCGGCGCGGGCGGAAACAGCATCGGCGCCATCATCGGGTCGGCGCTCAAGAACATGATCCCCGGCTTCGCCACGGGAACGTCCAGCGCGCCAGGCGGCCCGGCATACGTCCACAAGGGCGAGATGCTGGTGAACCTGAAAAAAGGCTCGTCGGTCGTTCCGGCCCACGCGGTTCGCGCCATGGGGGCCTTGGCGGGCCGCTCGCAGGTTCAGCCGCGCGCCGCAGCCCAGACGCCTGTCGTCCGCATCTACATGGACGAAGGCGGCCTGTTCGCCCCTCGGGTCCAGCAGCTGTCAGGTCGCGTCGCCGTTCAGACGACTGCGGCAGGCGTCGCCTATGCGCAAGACCAGACACAGCAGTCCGCCCGTCGCCAGCGCCAGAGGCTCGTCTGATGATCGAACTGCCGGCCTGCCCCATCGTCGTGGAGGCGAACCCGAAGCTGATCGGCTTCTTCACCGATCAGCAGCCCACCCTTGGCGGCCCTCAGGCGCGGATCTCGCGGCTTGGTGACAAATGGGGCATCGATGTCGTCACTGGCGCGGCCAGGTATGCCGAAGAAGGCATGACCTACCTCGCCCGCCTCCTGCGCGGCATGACGGACACGGTGCTGCTGGCCTTCCCTGAGCCCGGTGTGCCGGTCCAGGACTACGGCGCGCCCGTCGTCTCGACGGCCGGCGCTTCTGGACGCCTGCTGCCTATCGGTGGCCTGACGCCCGGCGTGGTTATCCGAGAGGGCAAGTTCCTGTCGGTCGTGATCGGCGGGCAGCGTTTCCTCTATCAGGCGGCCGCGACCATCACCGTCCCCATTGGCGGCGCGGTCAACCTGCCGATCTATCCGACCCTGCGTCGTCAACCTCCCGTTGGCGCTGTGGTCGAGTTGGCCGCCCCCAAGATCGAGGGCTTCGTCCAGGGCAGCGAGCAGTCCTGGCAGGTCAGCCGGTCGAAGTACCTCCCCTTCAACTTCTCCATCGTTGAGGTCGAGTAATGGCGATGAACTCAGCCATGCTGGCGGCGCTCCAGTCGCGCAACCCGCTGCTGGTACACCTGCTGCGCATCGAACTGCCTGGCTACACAATCCGGCTGGTCGACGGCTCGGGCTACGTGATCTGGGGCGCCGAGGTCTTCACCGGCTCGGACCCGGAGTTCGGGACCATCGCGGGCTTTGGCGACTTCACCGAGTCCGAGGGCACCGAAGCACCGCGCCAGGCGCTGCAGCTGCTGCCCAAGAACAACGCCGCCGTCGCTCGGCTGACCGCGCCAACCGCGCAGGGCTCGCCCGTCAGCATCTACGCCGCCGTGGTTGACCCGGCGACGGGCGCCCTGATCGGGGAGCCGGACGCCCGCTTCATCGGCGAGTTGGACGAGGCGACCTACAACATGGGCAAGAACTCCAACCTGCTGGAGCTTGAGCTCTCGACCATCTGGGAACGGCTGTTCGACGACAACGAGGGGCACCGCTGGAACGACACGTTCTGGCAGCACCTGTTCGGCGCCAACGCGCGGGCCTTCCAGCACATCCCCAACGTCGGCGGGAAGCTGCACTGGGGCTACAACGGCCCGGCCAATGGCTCGGGCGGTTCGTCATACGGCGGTGGCGGGTCCATCGGCGGCGGCGGCGGCAACGTGGTCGACCAGCAGGTATGACCGAACTCGAATTGCGGGTGGCGGCAACTAGCGCCACCGTCGCCCGGTTCAACGGTCAGCCGTTCGCCCTGGGCTCGACCGACTGCGCTCGGATGGTCGCCTTCCACCTGAAGCAACTCGGCTTCAAGCCATCGCTGCTGAAGGCCGGGGCCTACTCGACCGAGGTCGGCGCTCGCCGCGCGCTCCAGCGCCTGGGCGTGTCTTCGCTGTCCGAGATCATGGACCAGCACTTCCCTCGCTGGGATGCGCCGGCCGAGGCGCGCGTCGGCGACATCCTGTGCGGCCCTGGTCTCGGCGGGACCGGCGACGCCATGGCGATCCGCCTGCACCGTCACAACGCCCTCGCCTTCCTCGACGGCGTCTGCGGCGAGGTCGTCATCCACGAATACGTCGCGGCCTGGAGGGTTGTCTAATGCCTCAACTTCTCCCCGCCGCCGCAGCATGGGCCGCCGCCGCTTGGTCGTCGGCCGTCACCGCCACGGCCGTCACCTTGACCAATGTCGGCGTCATGGCGGCCATCGGCGAAGGCGCGACCATCGCACTTGCGGGCAAGATCGTCGGCACGGCCGCGACGCTCGCTCTGTCGGCTGCAGCCACGGCCATCATGCGTCCCAGCGTCCCCTCGACCGGCACGACGCTGGACTTCAAGCCTGACCCCAAGGCTCCGGTTCGCGGGGCCATGGGCTACACGGCGGTCGGCGGCAACAAGGCGTTTCAGGGGACCTGGGGCTACAATCGCGTAGCCCTTTCCCTCGGCGTCGCCCTGTCGCTCGGCCCCATCGACGCCGTCACGCAGTTCCAGGCTGACGGCTCGGCTGTCGCCTTCACCGGCGCCCAGAACGAAGCGACAGGGTTCTACGCCAAGGACATGTGGCAGAGCACGACGCTGGGCCTGCCCGGCGACGCGGCCCTTCTGCCGCCGACCGGGTTCAAGTACGGCACGCCCGGCCTGACTGGCTGGGGCTCGCAGCACGCGGCGCCACAGGTCTCCTTTGCCTTCTGGACCATGCTGCTGGCGAAGAACCCGGAGGACCGGGACGTCTATACCAACGGCGTGCCTGATCCCCGCTGGATCGGCCGCTGGATGAAGGTGTGGAACCCGCGCCGGGACGACACCTATCCGGGCGGCTCGGGCCCGCAGCGTCGCGACGACTGGCGCACCTGGGAGTGGTCGGAAAACCCCTACGTCCACGCGCTCGCCTGGTATCGCGGCCACTTCAAGCTGAACCTAGACGGGTCAATCGACCGGACGAAGCGCATCGCAGGCATCGGCGCGCCCGACGCCGCGCTGGATATTCCGGCCTTCGTCGAGGGCATGAACGTCGCAGACGCCAACCAGTGGACGATCTCGGGCGAGTGGGCCTCGACTGATCCCAAGGCGCAGGTCGCCATGGCCATGCTGCAAGCCGGCGGCGGCCAGCCGATCAACCGCGGCGCGCAGATCAGCGTCCTGGTCAACATGCCGCGCGTCTCGACCTACACCTATACGAAGGCCGACCTGATCGGTCAGGCGACGATCCGCCCTCTGACGCCGCGCCGCGACCGCAAAAACACGATCATCCCACGCTTCAAATCCGAGGCGAACAACTGGGAATATGTGGCGGCGGGCGAGGTCACGGACGCCGGCTATCGCGCCGAGGATCGGGACGAGCCGCGCTCGGTCGAGGTCGAATACGTCCACGTCCGCAACGCCAAGCAGGCCGGGCAGCTCGCCGCCTATGATCTGGTCACGCTGCGCGAGGGCCTGACGGTCACGCTGCCGTCCAAGGTCCAACTGATGCACGTCCACGCGGGCGACTGCATCACGGTCGAGGAGCCTGAGCTGGCGATGGTCGGCCAGAAGTTCGTCGTGATGCGGACGACCACGGACTACAAGTCCGCGACTGTCACGCTGGAACTGCGGTCGGAGACCGACGCCAAGCACGCGTTCGCGCTCGGCCAGGTCGCCAAGGCGCCGCCCTCGCCGACGCTGTCGGCGGTCGATCCGAAATACATGGCGCCGCCCGCGTCGGAAGACTGGACGGTCGCTCCAAAGCCGCCGTCCGAGGGCGGGGTCTCGCAACCGATCTTCGTCATCGAACTGCCGATTGAAACGAGCGACATCGTCGGGGTCATCATCAAGCATGGACCGAGCGCTGAAGGCCCGTGGACGGACGGCTATGAAGGTTCGCCGCGATCGGATGGACGCTATGAGGTTGCTGGCCTCAATCCCGGGCAAGCCTACTGCGTCTCCCTCCAGTACGTGGCGAAGAATGGCACGAAGTCGGACCCGGACATCAAGTGCGGGGTCATTGCCGGTGATCTCATCGGCGACGTCATGCCGAACGCCCCCGGCTTGTCGCAGATCAAAGACGATATCACCGCAGCGTTCGGCGACATCTTCGCTGTGGATGTGCTGGTGGCGCAGGCACGCGCGGACATTGACGCTCAGGGCGTGGAGATCGCTTCGGCGCGGGGCGGCCAGCCGAACCTGAACAGCCGCATCCTGGAACTGAACCAGGCGCGCATCGACGGCGACACGTCCAACGCCACGGCCATCTCCCTGGTGCAGGCGCGGACGGCGAACACCGAGGCCGACATCATCGATCTTGAGAACGCGCTCGCGACCGAAACTTCGGCGCGCGCTGAGGACGTCAGCGAAATCGCGGCCCGCATCCGGCAAGGTTCGCCCAACCTCATCGACTTCGGAGACTTCCGAAACGGACTGGCCGGTTGGTCGAACGGCGGCGGCGGCTGGACGCCGACCACGAGGCCGGACGTCGGTTCGTACATCTACGCCACGGGGCCGGGCTTCATCTTCCGCGACTTTCCCATCCTTCCCGGTCGAAGCTATTCGTTGGGCATCGAGGGCGGGATAGGCAGCAAGTCAGTCTACGTGCAGTTGTTCGACGGCGCGACGTCCCTGGGGATCACCTCGGCCACGATCAGTCCCTCGGGCTGGACGCGCGAAGCGACGCCCGTTTTCGGCGCGCCGATGGCTAACATCGCCCGCGTCGTGATCGTTAACAACGGCCCCGGCGCGACCGAGGTGACGCGCGTCCAGCTTCAGGAAGGCCCGGCGACCGACTGGCGCGACGACGCTTCTGCAATCGCAATTTCGGCGAGCGTTACGCAGCAGTCCCTCGCCATCATCGATCTGGAGAACAACGCCGCCATCGCCGCGTGGCGGGTCAAGGCGTCGGCGAGCGGCGGCAAACCCGCGATCCTGGAGGTGGTGTCATCCACGGAAGGCAGCTACGTCGCTATCGGCGCTGAGCAGATATTCCTGGGCGAGAACACGACCATCGACACGGTGTCCCAGACCCAGCAGGGCCTCTGGGGTTCCACCCGCCGCGTCATCGCCAACGGCCCGCCTTTCGGCCCTGACAACCTGATCCACTGGTCAGGACCGAGCAGCATCGCCCTGTCGGCCATGACCAAGGCCAATGCCGGATTCTGGCAGGACCAGACCGGCGCCTACGGCCCCACCCCTCTGCCTTCCTTCTGGGCGCGGGTTACGCCAACCCAGATCACGCGGTCCCGGACTGGTGCCGGCTCGATCAGCACGGCCGTCAACGACGTCATCGTCACCTGTTACACCGGGACTTCGGGCGCGACCTGCACGTGGTCCCGCGTCTCGGGCGACCCGACGATCAGCTTCCCCGCTACCGGTTTTACCCCGACCTTCAGCACCACAGTGGCGCTGGGGCAGATCAAGACCGCCCTCTTCGTCGGCCTGGTGGCCAAGGGCGGCGACGTGGACCTCGTCTATGTGAACGTCGAGTTCCAGGAAAACACCTAACCCCCAAAGGAGACCGTCATGGACGCTCTGTTGATCTTCCTGCTTGTCCTGCTGCTGGCCGGCGTCGGCATCTGGTTCTACCGCCGCAACCGAAAGCCTCAGGGCTATATCCGGCCGGGTCGCCCCTCTTCGCCCATCGATCCGCGTCAGGGGGATTGATCCGTGGCCGATCTGACTGACGCCGAAAAGCTGGCTGCTGCGGAGGCGGCCATGCTGGCGGCGACCGAAGCCGCCAAGGCCGCTCGACTGCCCTCCGCAGAGGCTGCTGTCGCCCTGCTGACGAATCCTGACGCCGTAGCCTTCCTCGCTGGCCTGAAAGCCGCCTGCGATGCCAGTGTCGATGATCTGGCTCGACCACTCGGCACGCAAGGCACCGAGGGGACCAAGCAGATGCTTCAGCGCATCATCACGTCGATGGAGGCGGGTCTGGCGGCGGCGCAGGCGCGGGTCTCTATGCTGCAACCGATCCCGGAACCGGTCGAGCCGTCCGAGCCGTCCGATCCTGCCTGACGAACCCGGTTCGTCACTAGTACCGCCGCGACTTTGCGCCGGCGCAACCTTTGGCCGACATCTTTGGAGGGGCGGATGCTCGACCCGAGGGATTTCCCCGCGTTCTGGGGACTGTGCGGCGGCGTGCTTTTCGGCGCCGTCGGTCTGGTCACCGCCTATTCCGCCAAGGCCGGAAATCCGCTGGCGCGGCGCAAGGCGTGGCTTCACCTGGGTCTTGGCGTCATCGCCGGACCCATTCTGGCCGAGGCCTTTACGCCCAGCCTGATCGCCATCGTTCCTGCGCTGGACGTGCGGGGCGTGGCCATGACGCTGGGGTGGATCGCCGCGAACGATCCGCGCGGGTTCTTCGGCTTCACCAAGCGCCTTGTCTATGCGGCGCTGAACGCGGTGCTCAAGGAGACGCAGCATGACCGCTCATGAGTGGATGGTTCTGGCCACGGGGTTGATCTTCCTCTCGGCCGGGGCGGTGCTGAGCCAGGTGTTCCGCCTGCTCGGCCCGACCTATCACACCAAGGTCACGGCCCACTGGACCGTGAGGGGCTTCTTCTTCCTGTCCACGGCCGTGCTGGTGGCGCGCGGTCTGTCGATCATCTTTCCGGGGCGGGCCTTCGCCGTTCAGCACATGAGCGTGCTGGTCCCGGCGTCGGCGATTGTTCTGATGGGCCTGTCGCTGATCTTGCTGGAATGGGTGATGCGAGACCGGGCACCGCCTCCCTGGACCGAGCGCATTCTGGGGCTGGTCGCCCGGCGCGGCGCTTCAGATGAAGCGGTCGCCGAGTTGGCCTTCGCTCTGCCGCCCGAACCGCACGGGCGATCAGCCAGCGAACATCAGCCTTGTCGGTTCGTGCGGGTTGGGATGATGGCTGGGGCGGCCCTCGCCATTCTGATCGTGGTGGCCGTGGTGCTGAGCGCGACGGTTGGCGGCTAGAGCAGCCGTTCGATGTTCATGACGAACTTGAACAACTGGTCGAGGCGCAGGAGCAGGAATCCAAAAAGCGTAGCCATAACGTAACCCTAGGCTGGGGGCGATCAGGCTCAAGTTACAACTTCGACATCGCAAGCCCGAAAAAGTCAGAATTGGGACGGCCCGACGCTCAGTGTGAGGGCTGAAACAGCGCCGGGCCGTCAGCATTTCTCCTCCCCGGAGAATGCAGCAAGGCAACTCGCCAAGCGCCGCTGTGGTTCCGAATGAGGCCGAAGATCACTCTCTGAGGAGTTGTTCGTACTCCTCCAGCGTAGCTGAAGGGACACCACATGCTCGCGCGGCAGCGATAGCGGCCGTCATCTTAATGACCCAGGTCTCGTCCTGGCGAAGGGTTGGCCTGTTCCGTGCCTTCAGCCGAAGGGCGTTTAGCGGCTCCAAGAACTCAGACGCCTCGCACTCCATCTCATCCTCCCAAGGGTGATGCGGCCAAGCTACACCGACGAGAGCAAAGTCTAGAAGTCAGATGCAGCGCAGCATTTAGCCGCAGCTCTAGCGCAGTCGGTAATCGATGACCTCGTCATCGGTCTCAAACCCGTGGGCTCTAGCCCGCCGAGCAGCGCTCTCAGCCGACGCCATCATGTGATCGGGACGGCGACGAGGACGGCCTTCGATAAGCGGTGCAAACTCATACCAAGTCCGCAGGCCCTCACCTCGAGCACCGGACAAGACGCGCAGAATGACGGCGGTTTTCATTGGCGCAGCCCCTCCCTGAACCGCCAGCCCTCTGACGACCGACGTTCTTCATACGTAGAAATACCCACTCCCACAATCTGAACTGGAGACGGCCATGTCACGCGCGGCCCTGTTCGCTGACGTGCGCAAACACGCGCCCGGCGGAAGACTTCTCGATGCGCACGTCCCGCTGATCGATGCGGTAGCGGACGCCTTCGGCCTGCCCCACGCAGCCAACGACCGAGTTCAGACCGATCTGACCGTTGAGGACTTCGCCGACGCGGCTACTGCGCTCGGCTGCTCGGTCGCCCAGATCCGGGCGGTGTTTGAGGTCGAGGCCTCGGGCGCCGGCTGGTTCACTGACATGCGCGGTGAGATCTTGGCGCTCGACGGGCCCGGCGGCTTCCTCGACGGTTCATCGCTGCCCAAGATCCTGTTCGAGGCCCACGTCTTCGACAAGGAGACGGGCGGACGGTTCCGCGTCTCTCACCCCAACCTGTCATCCGCTCGCTGGAACAAGGCGCTCTACGTTGGCGGCCAGGGCGAATACGAACGCCTGCACCGCGCCATGCAGTTGGACGCCCGCGCTGCCTTGCGCTCTGCATCCTGGGGCGCGCCGCAGATCATGGGCTTCAATCACAAGCTCGCCGGGTTCGACACGGTCGAGGCCTTTGTCGAGGCGATGAAAACCGGCGCCCGCGCGCACCTGATGGCCTTCGTCGCCTTCGTGAAGGCCAGCGGCCTGACGGCGGCGCTGCGCCAGATCACCACCTATCACGCCAGCGCCGAGCCCTTCGCACGGGGCTATAACGGACCCGGCTACAAGGCGAACGAGTACCACGTCAAAATCGCCCGGGCCTTCGCGAAGTGGAGCAAGACGTGATCGCCTTCGCCCTCCGCATCGGCCGCGCCCTCACCCCGACCGCTTGGCTGGCGCTGACCGTCCTCGCCGCCTTCCTGATCTTCGGCGGATACTGCGCTCACAGGGGCGCTGAAGGCGTTCGCGACCGTCAGGCAGCCGATCAGGCCAAGGCCGAGGCAAAGGCCTCCAGCGCGCGGGAAACAGCCGCCGGCGAGCGCCTGTCCGACACCACCACCATTCGAGACCGGCAAGAGGAGAGAGACCATGCCGCGCAAGCGCTTCCTGATAGCCTGCCTGATGATCGTGAGTTGCGGCGTCGCTGTCGCCAGTTGCGGGACGTTGGGCGCGTCCCGCCCGCCTGTCGAGGACCTGAGGGTCCTGCCTAAGCCGGTGCCGTCAGACCAGGTTCTGACCAGCCGGATCGCGGGCGAGTTGCACGACAACGCGGTCGAAGCCTGGGGCGAGGCTGGATGGGCGCAGGTCGGGCGGCTGTGCCGCTTCTTCGACGAGATGGGGATGAAGGGGCTCGACTGTCCGGCGCCGGAGATCCGACCGAAGCCGGGCTAGATCAAAGGGTATCCGTACTGCGGACCCCCTTCAGCGTTGAGCCGTCAGGCTCCGCTTTCAGGCCCGCTCCGGTTCGCCGGGGCGGGTTTTTTGTTGTGTCAGACAACCTCGCTCATCAGCCAATGCTTGAAGGCTGTCGCATCGGCTTGGGCCCCAAACGCATAGTTGTCGCCCTGCACGTAGAACCAGCCATCGCCGCCGCGTCGTTCCAGCCATGCGAGGTTGCGCGCCCTCGCCTCTGGCCCGCGGTCCGGCATGCTCATACTGATGGGCTTGCCCTTGGCCTTGGCGTGTTCGAGCGGCGTCAGTCGTTTCATGGCGGTCGGTAGAGGGTGGTTCGCACGCGGCGTCGAGCCGCTCAGGCACGTTCTCAACAGATGGCGTCAGATGACCACAAGTGCGTCGTCCGGTAGCGCCCGTTGAAGCTCCTTCGCGATTTCCCAAGGCGCCGTCATCCACATCTCGATCTCGTCGGGCTCAGTCAGGATCACTGGCATGGCCTTGGGATGGACTGACTTCACCGGCTCGCTGGGCTCTGTGGTCAGGAAGGCCATAAGATCGATGGTCTCGCGGCCTATCTTGGCTCTCCGCACGCCAGTCCAGTCCAGGCGGTGGATGCCGGCGAAAAAGGCGAGAGGGTCGGGTTCGTCTACGTTGAGCTTAAACCAGATGGGCTGATACTTGCCGTCATCGTCGCGCCCCGGTTCGCTGAAAGCAGTGAACGGCACTAGGCACCGGCTGGCGGGTGTAAGATCTGGTTTCCAATGGCGACTATCGGTGCGCCGCACATTGGTGATGCCAGTGTCGGGCTCTAGTTCCAGCATCGAGGCGAACTCGGCAGGATCAATGATCCTGCCCTTGGCCCTCAGTTTGTCAGCGCGCTTGCCCGTCTTCTCCATCAGGATGTTCCGAGGCGACGGCATTCCCCAACGGGCTTCGACCAACTCACGCACGCCGTCCGCGCCGGTCCTCACGATGGGTGCCGCGTAGTCGGGGTAGATGTCACGCGGCTCCATATTGCCGACGTCAGAACGCATAGCCCGCGCCAGATCCATGATCGCCTGGGGGCCGCTGCGCTGTCGGTAGAGGTTGCACATGTCTCAGATGCAGGTGTCGCAGATAGGGTATTCTCGCGAGGTCACTTCGTGCGCAGGTACGGTTCGATGGCAATGGAGGCAAGCCACCATCAGCGGCCAAGTAGTTGGCAGTCGCTGCCGTTGGCGCCTGCGAGCCTCGGCTTCGCGTTCCTCGTCGGAAAAGCTGGACATGGTCATTCCTCCCATGGAGCAGCCTCTCACACGGACCGCCGTTTGAGGAGTCGCGGAACCTCTGCTGTTGCGCATCGTTTGAACACGGCAGTGCCGGCTGTATGAGCGGTGGCCCGGCAATAAGCGCCGCTCTTCGTGGACCCCTTCACCTGCCCCCGACCTCTCAGGCGGGGGCTTCCTTTTGACTTGGCGGGTCTAGGACGGACGGATGGTTCTGCGTCTCCATCAGAACATCTCGACGGCTTTGCCGCCGGCCTGGGGCGGGAACGTCCAGAAATACATCCGCCCCTGACATCGACGACTTCGGCAGCGCGCTGATCGGCCCCAGATCGAGAAGTCGGCCCCGCGCTCGCGCAGCAGGACGTCGAGGCGCACGTCCATTTCGAGGTTGCAGGTCAGGCAGCGGGCCATGACGGGCCAGCCCTGAGCCTGCAGTTCGGCCACGGTGCCTGCCCGGTTCATCCACTGCGCGGAGGACCATGTCTGGTATCGGGGGTTGTGGCCCACGGGTCAGGCCTTGGGCCAGCGCCAGAGTTCGCGCATTTGCCCGCCAGGCCCGTAGCCATTGATGGTGATCGTCGGAGACCGCCTGCCGCACTTACTGCACATCATACGACGTGCGATCTGGCGTAAAGGCGTCAGTCGCATCTGGCGTGACCATAACCCCCAGGTGGGATGGGACGAACGACCACAGACGCAGACGATCTCAAGCTGATCGCTAGGGCTCTTGTCGTCGATGGTGGTGTCGTCGTCGTAGGCTCGGTTCATCGCACTAGGCGCGTGGCCTCGACGGTTGAGACACCGGCATTGGCCAGACGCTCCATTGACCGGTGCATGTCTCTGGATCGGCCGACATGAGCAAGCCCAGCCAGCAGCCCAGCGATCAGCTGACGGCTCTCCTCTGGTGGCAGTTCGTGAGCGTTCGACTGGTCTATCCGCTTGCCCAAGTCTGCATCGAGTTCGGCCAGCGTTGTGGCCAGAGCTTTATCGTTTGCCATTTTTCGTCCTCCGAGGTTGCCGACCCGGGGCGGACTCCTACACCAGAACGAAAAGAGAACAAACGCTTCCCTGCTTCCCAGTTACTCCCCGGAAACCCCCTCAAACACCGTGAACGAAACCGGAAAGCTGAGAACGTCAAACCCAGCAAATACGGGGCTCCGGCTGTGAGAGCACCTCGTTCACACCGAGGGGGTCACAGGTTCAATCCCTGTCGCGTCCACCATCTTTCCTCAATTAAATCAAATAGATGCTCAACAGTCACTGTCCGTTGACGGAGCATTTTTTACTCTCTCCTCACCAGTGGGGCAGCAGTGGGGCAGATTTTCGAAGATCCTTGAAGACGGATCAGGTGAAACCCCGCGACATCGTCTGAAGCCGGGTGAAATCGCCGCCTGGGCGACGAATCAAATCAAACCGCCGGGCCCCTGCGTTTCAGGACGTTTTGGCAGACGCCCCCTCGGAGCGGGCCGCTCGCTCCGCGAAGTCCCACGTTTGGCGAACGCCCGCCGCTGACCCACAATGGCCCATGGCCAAGTACGACCCTCTCAGCCGTTATCTCTCCGTCAGAAGTCAGCCGCGTTCGAACTGAGCTTTGCCGAGATAGAACGTCTGATCGGAGCGCTTCTGCCGAAGGCCGCTGAGAAACCCGATTGGTGGAGCGTACCGCCCTCTCTCGACCCACACGCCGTGCAACTGACGGCGTGGCGAAGCCTAGCCTGACAGCCCGCCTCCTGGTCGGGCAGGACCGCGTCCGATTTGCCAAGGAAGACAGCGGATCCAGCTCGGCGAGCCCGTCGCCTGCCCCCCCAACCTCAGCGTCTCCTAGAAGTCGAAATCAATCTGATCCGGAGAAACCGGGCGCGCTCGCCTACTCGGCTTGCGACGGGGCGTCTCCAGGGCCAACGCGCCCTGAAGCGGCGCCGCCGGCGCCGACGCCGACAACACAGGCCTGTCGGCCGGCTTCGAAGATCTTGCGGTCTCGATGAGCCGAGGCTCTCTGGGCTTGGCGAAGGGTTTGGGGCGGGTTCGGCCGCTGGCCTTGCGTGTCGCCTTCCATGCCGTCAGTTCACTCTCCCACCAGGCCACGCGATTGGGAGAGACCGGCACGGGGTCCGGGAAGTCGCCCGTCTTCTGCATGCGCCAGGCTGTCGCCCTGCTGATGCCTGCGATCTCCCGCACCCTTCCCCAAGGCAGCAGCCGGTCGTCTACCCCGCCACTCGACACAGCCGGGCCTTCGCCTTCAACCGTCACGGCCCCCTCCCCAGCACCTCTGCCGCCCGGACCTCGAGCAGCTGCGCCGGAACCGCAGCATCCCGGGCGGCGTCCACGCTATCCCGCAAAAGCCAAAGCCTCAGCACCGACTTCAGCGCAAAGCTCGCAGCCGGCTCGGTGAGAACCCCGTCGACGGAGGCCACCCCCGACAAGGCCGATCGCCTATACACGACGACGCGCCTGGGCTGCCGGCGGAGCGCCGTTGCGGACGTCCGTGATCTGGGCCGCCGCCCACTGCCTCAGCAGCCCGCGCGGATAGAAGGGCTTGGATCGGACATGACGACAGGGCGGACCGTTCGTCCCCGTTGACCATAGACGCGCCAAAGTCGCCGGCTTCAGCCGAACCCCGAGTAAGCTCAGGAAGGCCGAGGCTTCTGTCCGCGTCAGCAAATCCTCTTCGCCGCCCATCGGCGAAAAAAGGTCAGCCGCTTCATGGGCCGAGATCATCGTCCGCCCTCCTGCGATGCGCATTGCCGTGAGCTTGTGAGACGCCGACCCGCCGTTAGGGCCAGATAGCAGTCGACAACCATGGTCACATAGTTTCTGGTCTCCGCGATATCCGGCACGCGTCCGAGCCTTTCGATCCTGGCCGGCCCGGCATTATAGGCTGCCAGGGCGAGGCGCAGATCGCCGAAGCGAATGATCTGCCGCGCCAGATAGTCCGCGCCTCCCATAAGATTTTCAACAGGGTCGAAGCGGTTTCTTACGCCGAGTTCAAGGGCCGTGGCAGGCATCAACTGGGTCAAGCCGGCGGCCCCGACCGGCGACCGCGCGTCGGGCCGATAGGCGCTTTCTGTCAGCACCAGGGCATGGAGCAGCTTGGCGTCCAGACCATGGCGCGCCGCCGCCTCGGCAACCGCCTCCTGGACCGGCTGGTCAAGCGGCCGGAGTGTCGGGGGAGCCTCGTCTTCCCAGGCGCTTGCCTCCTCGACGTCCTCTGACGCGCGACCGAACAAATCTCCGCCCGCCGCGCTCCAGTTCACGCCTTGGGCATGGGCGGCGCCGGAGACTGCGGCCACCAGCATCGCAGCGATCATCCCTCTTACCATGTCACGATCTCCCTGTAGACGCCGACGACGTCGGAGCGGCGCACCGGTCCGAAATAGCGGCTGTCGAAACTCCCGGGCGTGTCGCCAAGGAGAAAGACTTCGTCCGCCGCCAGGACGCGGCACTGGCGCCAGGCCGGCAGTACCGCGCCACGACGATCCCGGTCCGCTGTCCTCGCCCGCCGCCCTGGCGCCACGACTATGCCGTCGATGGCGCAGACGCCTTCTCCTCCGAGCGCCGCGACCCGCTTGAGCAGCAGGACGTCGCGCGGCATCCCCATTCGCACGAGATAGGGTCTGGCCGCCGCGGGCTGTGGAACCGCCACAATCGCGCCCGGCGTGATCGCTATTCCAACACGGAGATAGAGGCCACGTGGCAGGCTGGGGCTTTCGTTGATCAGGGCCGGAGCCAGCCGCTCGCCTCCGATCGCCACGGCCGCCAGGAAAACACCGACCGCTGAGATGGTCGTCCTCCACCGCCCTTTCCGCTGCTCGGTCATGACCTGTAAGGCTCCAGGATCACGTCACGGGTGATCATCACCCGCACAGGCGCCCCTGGCCGAAGCCGGATCGAGGGTCGGACCTCCAGTTCACGATCCACCAGACGGCCGCCGACCTGGGCGCCCTCGATCGCAGCTCCATCTCCGGCGTCGCCGAGCCAGCCGCGCGAATCCCGGCCGCTGTCGTCGCGCGCCATCTGGCCCAGGGTGGTGATGGCTCCGGCAAAAAGGGTTCTGACCAGGAGGGGAAACAGCCGGCGATCGACCTGTCCCCGAACCCCGATCGTCCCTTGCGCGTCCACGCCGGGTTCGGCGTCCAGGATCAGGCTCTTGCCATTGGGCAGGATCAGACGTTCCCAGACGAGGAAGGCCCGGCGGTCTCCATAGGCGCTTTCGCCCTCGTGACGACCGATCAGCCGGGCGCCCTGCGGGATCAGGAGATGCCGTCCGCTGACGGTGTCGAAGACGTTCTGGGTCACCATGGCCACGACCGGGCCCGCGCGGGCGGTGTCAACGCCGGTCAGGAGGGCGGCCGGCACCACGGCGCCGGCCTTGAGCTCGAAGGGCGACAGGGGCGCGGCCAGGCCGTGCGGATTATAGGCAACGTCACGCCGTCCGTTCGCCGCCGCGCCCTCGCCCGCTCCCGACGCAACCGGAGGAGCGGCCGCCTCTGCCGACGAACCTCCGCCCCTCGCTGCATCAAAGAACAGGGTCGACCGCGCCGCCTGGTCCGCGGCGCTCACGTTCGTGGACCTCGGCGCTGGCGGCGGGGGATAGGCCTGAACGGGATAGGCGGCGACCGGCGTCGGCGCCGTGACAGATGCGGTCGTCTCCCTCACCGCGCCGCCTCGGGGCTCCGGCAGCCGGTCATAGCTCGAGGGCTGTCGGGTGACGATCTCGGTCGGGCGCACTACGCTGCGTCCCTGCTCCGGTTTCTTCTCCGCAGCACGCGCCTGGGCGTCGGCGCGAAGCTCGGGCTGCACCACAAAGGCCCAGGCCAGTGAGCCCGAGACCAGGATGGCGCCGCCCATGACCACGACCTGGACGACCGATTTACGCAACCGAACTGCTGGCGGCCGGGGCGCGCGCAATGAAAGACCCGGCGGGGACTCCTTCGGCAGCGGCCTATCCGCCGCGCCACCATCGGGCTTCTCAAAATCAGTCACCGGTCCGCTCCCGCCTGACGAAGGATGCGCACCACCTGAGGCCGGCGATCACCCAGGCGCAGTTCGGCGCGATCAAACAGGCGGTCGACCACGAACAGACCGCCCTGTTGCCGGTAGTTGACCATCTGCGCTTCGCCGTCCGGCGTCAGGACGAACAGGACCGGCGCCTCATCGACCTGCAGGTCGGCGTCGAAGGCGATGAAGGTGCGCGTGCCGTCGTTGAAGACCGAGGACGGCGTCCAGCGCGCCCGCCGGCCCTGCGGCGCAATGCGATAGCGGGCGTCGAGCGGCCCCTGCGGCGTCACCAGCGGGTCCGCCTCCTTCCGCTCCTCTCCGCTCGTTCCAGACCTTGCCCCAGCCGCAGGCGGCGCCGGTTCATCCCAGGCGATCCCCGCGTTGAAGGCTTCGGCCGCGCCGCTCTTCAGGTCAAGGAGATAGACCCGGCGATTGGTGGTCAAAACCAGATTGGTCTCCAGCCCTCGCTCCAGGGGCTTCAGCAGGACATGGGTCCGGCGCGCCGCCCCCGATCCAGACGCCACCTCGCCAATCTGCCAGCGGATCGTGTCGCCTGCAGCCTTGGAGACCAGGGTCTCGCCCTCTCCGAGCGTCAGCGTGGTGACCCGTAAAGGCGCGGTCCAGACCTCGAACACCCGCCCGGGCGACCAGGCGAAGACCTGAACGCCGCCGACGAAGCCGTCCGAACGTGATGGAGCCCTCGCCGCCTGGTTGGCGATTGCAATGGCGGCCCGTCCGCTCGGGCCGCGACGCGTTTCAGGCTCACCCGCCGGTCGCGTGGTCGCCGCCGCGAGATAGGGTGTCTCCGTCAATGATACGGCCGCTTCCGCCTGCACGACGGGTGGGTCGAGCATCCTCTCGCTGACGACCAGGGGTAGCGGGTCGGTTTCAGGTGGAGACAATCCCACGGCCGGAAGAGCGGCGCAGCCCGCCAGCAGCAAGCCAGCCGCCGCCAGAGCGAGTGTCGGCTTCAGGAGGCGTCGGGAGTCCATGATACGTCCTCGATCTTCAGTCCAAGAGGGTTCTTCATCAGCTCGGCCTCGGTTCGGGGCGGCTGCAGGCCGGTCGTGATCAGGGCCCGCCAGCGTTCGCTCCCGGCCTGCTGGCCGTTGACGAAGCGGGTCTCGCGCCATTGCAGGTCGTAGGTCCGCTCGGTGCGACGCACGACGTTCAGCACCTCGACATTGACCGCCTCCCGCCCGGCGTCGGCGAAGGGGTCGTGGGTCTGGGCCCAGGTATTGAGGAAGGCCGCGGCCTTCGGCGTCATCAGGTCGTAGGCCCGCAGCCAGTTCTGCCGGATCACGATGGGATCGATGCTCTTGGAGCGCACGTCGCGGATCCAGCCGCCGAGCGCATGGCCCACCTGGGCCTCACTCGGTTCATAGCGACCGCCGATGGCGGTGATCCTCTGGGTCTCGCCCCAGTCCGACACCTCCACCACGAAAGGTATGACCACGGCCCGCTCGGCCTGGAACCACCACCCGGCGCCGAGGAAGCCCGCCATGACCAGATTGGCCAGGGCCATGCGTCGCCAATTGCGGGCATGGGACAGGGACAGCCCCATGCGGTCGTCCCAGACCTGGCCGGCCCGCTGGTACGGCGTTGCGTCAGGCGCGGAGGTTCGGGCTCTCCGGGGGCGGAAGAAGGGATGCATGATCTCAGGGCTCCTCGGTCTTGAGGGAGGGCGACAGGACGCCGCTGGTCTCGCCGGACGGCATCAGGCCGCGGCCGGCGTTGGCGACGAAGAAGGCTTGGAGCGCTGCGGACCGACCTTGGGGCCCGGGCCGGGCGGAAACGCCTCCCGACGCCGCCGCCCGATGGAAATCCTGGCGCGCTGCTTCAGCCTCGCGGGCGATGGTTTCCGGCTTCCGGCCAGGGCCTGCCCCGCCAGTCGAACCCGGATGCCCGCCAGGTTCTGCCTTCCCGGACATCGACGCCGGTCGCGCCGCCGAAGACGAATCCTCAGGCGAGCAAGCATCCGGAGACCATGAGCGCTGAGCCTCGCTGACGCCCGGCCCTCCAGGCGCCGATCGAGGCCCCGACGGCGACGGGTTGTCATTGGAGGCGCGCGTCCGCTCGCCAGTCCTGGGCGACGCTGGTGAAGGAGGTGGCGATGAGGGCGAAGACGGGGACGAAGGCGAGCCCGGACCCGATGACGGGGTCGACCGCCCAGCCCCGGCGCTTGACGCCGCCCGCGCCGGCCCGGCCAACCGCGCGGCGGTTCCGCCGGCCCCCACCAGACCGGCGCCCGCAAGGAGCCCGGCGCCGCCGACCGCCAGCCCGCCGGTCACGAGCGCGCCCGCGCCCAGGGCCGGTCCGCCGGTGACCAGGGCTGAGGCCAGGTTGGGGATGAAGACGGCCAGCATGGCCAGGAGGATGGAGGCGACCAGAATGGTCAGGGCTTCGTAGATGTCGGGGTTGGCCGAGGGCTGGAGCTGGTCGAAGACGGTTCGGGCGCCCGAGACGACGATGGCCAGGGCCAGGACCTTGAGGCCGGACGAGACGACGTAGCCCAGCGGCCGCTCGGCCAGGAAGGCGGACTTGCTCCATATGCCGAAGGGCAGAAGGATGAAGCCGCCCAGGGTCACGATCTTGAACTCGACCAGGGAGACGATGATCTGCAGCGCCAGGACGGCGAATGCCAGCATGATGCCGATCATGGCCAGGCCGAGGATCAGGGCGTCGGTCAGGTTGCCAGCGATATCGAGAGGGTTCTCCACGGGGGCCGGCGTGTCGCCCAGGGCCTTCACGATACGCCAGCCCTCCGCGAGGATGGCGCCCGGATTGAGGAAGTCGGCCCGGCTGAGATCACTGCCGCCCGCCGTCAAACCCAGCTCTAGGAAACCGGCGTAGATGGTCTCGGACAGGGCTTGCCAGTCATTGATCAGCCAGGCGAAGGCGCCGATCAGCAGGATCTTGCCGAACCCGGAGGCCAAGACTTCCCGGTTGGCCGACAGGGCCCACTGGATGCCGGTCAGGGCCACCACCAGGGCGATCATCAGACCGAAGACGCTGTTGACCGGTCCTTGCAGGGCCGAAAAGCCCGCCGAGACGGTATTGGAAAAGACCGCCATCAGTTCGTTGGGCGTCGCCACGTCGACCGAGATCGTCATCGTCCTGCCCCTCAGTTCCGCGCGTTCGACAGGGGATCGAAGGCGGGCGGGTTCGGGACCTCGACCGGCCGCGCCCACATCCGTCGACGCGCCTCTGGCCCTGCCGTCCGCTCAGCTGCGTCCCGCGCCGCGCCCTCGGACAGGAGGCGGGCTTGGGCCAGCATAATGACCCTCAGAGCGGCCAGGTCCTCGGCCAGGACCGCCAGCATCTGGTTGGACGACTGGACGGCGGCGGTCTGGCCCTGGGCGGTCTGGCTGGCGTTGAGCGCTCCCGAGAGGCGCTGGCTCCGCCCCTGCCCCAGCCGCTCCAGCTCTGCGGCGGTTCGGGCCAGATCCTCGGCCGTGCGCCGCGCATTGGCGGTCCGGTCCCGGCTCTGATCGAGCAGGCGCAGGGCGTCCGTTCCGGACAGGTCCTCAGGATAAAGGTCCGCGAATTGACGCTCGAGCCCGTCGACCGAAGTCGCGAGCCCCCGCGCCGTGCGGGCCAGTTCGGCCATGTCCTGCAAGACCTGGCTGTTCTGGGCCAGATGGCTATAGGGCGAGGCCGCCAGGCTCCGCGCCTCATTGGCCAGGCTCTCGAGCTGGCGCGCCGCCTGGAGCGCATTCTCCATGTGGTTGCGCGGGTCGAACACGACCTGCTGGGCCTGGACCGGCCCTACGAAGGCCAAGGCCGCGACCATTGCCGCCAAGCTGAGGCGCCTATTCGGCCGCCAGCGGCGGGGCGAAGGCGTCGAAAACGGAATCCACATGTCGCACTCCCTTGGCTTTGAGGAATTCACGGGCGAAGCCGGCCTCGCCGGATCGCAACAGCACAGCGTCGATGAGGGCCTGGTCTTCGGGCGATCCGGCGCCGCAAAGCGCCAGGGCCACGCCTGACAGCCGCAGGTCGAACAGCCGCCGCCCCTGGGGCTGACGCCAGTAGTAGGCGCGCTTGGGGGCGGCGAAGGCGATCAGCTCCAGCTGACGCCGGTTCAGGCCGAAGCCCCGGTAAAGGTCGGCTGACGACGGTTCGAGCGCCCGGGGATTGGGCAGGAAGACCTGGGTCGGGCAGGATTCGATCAAGGTGGCGGCGATCGGCGAGGCCGCGACGTCGTCCAGGCTCTGGGTGGCGAAGACCACGGCGACCCGCTTCTTGCGCAGGGTCTTCAGCCATTCACGGATCTTGGCCGCAAAGGCCGTCTCGCCGAGAAAGAGCCAGGCCTCGTCCAGCACCAGCAGGGTCGGTCGACCGTCGAAGCACCGCTCGAGATGATGGAACAGCGCCGAGAGCACGGGCGCGACCGCAGAGGGCGTCGCCATCAGGGCCTCGAGTTCGAAGGTGTCGAACCGGCTCGGTTCCATCCCCGCGCCCGCCCCATCCAGGAGCGCTCCGTGCGGCCCCTTCAGGGTCAGGGCCTCCAGCCCCGCCGCCACGGCCTTGTTCTGGACCAGGGCGCAGAAGACGGTCAGCGTCCTCTGTTCCGGCGGAGCCTCGGCCAGCGCGGCCAGGGCCGCCCAGATCTCCTCGCGCACCGCCGGCGTGGGCTCCAGTCCCGCCTGGCGCACCGTCTCGGCGATCCACTCGGCGGCCCAGGCGCGTTCGTCGTCCCGGTCGATCCCGGCCAGGGGTTGGAGCGAAAAGGCCGCGCCTGGCTCAAGGGCCCGCCAGCGACCGCCGACGGCAAGTGTCGCCGCCCGCACCGAGCGCCCCTTGTCGAAGAAGACCACCCGCGCGCCCGGATAGCGAAACCACTGCAAGGCCAGAAAGGACAGCAGGGCGCTCTTGCCTGACCCGGTCGGCCCCACCACCATGGCGTGGCCGACGTCGCCGACATGAAGCACCAGGCGAAAGGGAGTCGAGCCCGTCGTCCGCGCGACCGCCAGAGGCGGCCCGTCCAGGCAGTCGTCGTCGGACGGTCCGGCCCAGACCGCCGACACTGGCAGGAGGTCGGCCAGATTGAGGGTCGAGACCAGGGGCCGGCGGACATCGGCATAAGGCTCTCCCGGCAAGGAGCCGAGCCAGGCCTCCACGGCGTTGAGGTCCTCGATCCGCGCCGTCAGCCCCTGGGCGTTGAGCGCCGCCTCGATCGCCCGGGCCTTGGCGGCCGCCCCCGCCTCAGTCGGGTCGAGCACGGTGACCGTCAGGGTCAGATAGCCGAAGGCGCAGGCCTCGGCCCCAAGCATCTCCAGCGCCCCGTCGCATTCCTCCGTCTTGGAGGCCGCGTCGGTGTCGATCAGGGGCTGCTCCTCACGCGTGATCGCCTCCCGCAGCAAGGCCCCGACGCCCTTTCGTTTGGAGAACCAGCGCTTGCGCAGCTTGACGATCTCACGCTCGGCCTCCGCCTTGTCGAGGCCGATCCAGCGGGCGGTCCAGCGATAGGCGAAGGGCAAGGCCCCCAGAGCATCCAGCAGTCCGGGCCGGGTCGCCGAGGGCAGGCCCCGCACCGACACCGTCCTGAGCCATTGGTCGCCGAGCCGAGGCGTGGTCCCGCCCGTCAAGCCGGCGTTAGCCAGCCAGACGTCGAGAAAGGCGGGCGTCTCCGGCGGCTGCACGCGATGGGGATTGGGAGAGACGCAGGCGTGCAGCCAGGTCAGCAGGGCCGCATCCTCCAGCGGCGCGATCTCCGGCAAAGCGTCCGCCAGCAGGTCGAAAGTGGTGTCGGCCTCGCGCCGAAAGGTGGCCAGGGTCTGGTGCCAGTCCTGCCCGGCCCTGGCCAGGCCGTCGAACAGCCACCGCTCCAGCCGCCGCGTCTCGTCGGCCGGCGGCAGCCAGGTCAGGGCGAGGCGGAAATCCGTCTCGAAGGCCGGTTCGGCGTCCTCGAAACGATCGCGTCGCTCGGCGTCGACCAACCAGGCAGCCTCCGCCTCGAACTCGCTCTCCGGATAGGCCGCGGCCGGACGACGCTGCGCCTCCACATGCAGGCACCATCCGGTGCCGAGGCGCTTCAGGGCGTTGTTCAGCCGCGCCCGGACCGCCATCAGCTCCTCTTCGGTCGAGGACTCCAGGTCCGGTCCCCTGAAGGAAAAGGCCGTGGTGAAGGAGCCGTCCTTGTTCAGGACCACGCCCGGCGAGACCAGGGCGGCCCAGGGCAGATGGTCCGCCAGGCTGGCGGGACGTCGGCTATGTTCATCGAGAAAACGCATGGCGGCCTCACGCGTCCATATGCCCAGGCAGGGCCAGATGGCGCCGCAGGACATCAAAGAAGCGCCGGTCGGCGCGGGCCGCCCACAGGCCGACCGCATGAGCGACGGCCCACCAGAGCAGACCCAGCCACCAGATGCGCAGCGCCAGACCCAAGACCATGGCGGTCGTCCCCATGAGGATGGCGTAGTCGCGCGGCATACCGGCCATCAGCGCCGGCTCGACCAGGGCCTGGGCCACCGGCAGGTCCCAGCCTTCGGGATGAAGGGTTTCAAATGAGCGGGCCATCAGCCGATCTCCGCCCCGCCGGCGAAGCCGAAGAAGTCGAGGAAGAAGGTCGAGGCCGCAAAGGCGATCGTCAGCCCGAACAATATGCCCAGCGCCCGACGCATCGAAGAGCCGCTCTCGCTCATGGCGACGCCCGCCCCGAACAACACCACAGCGATCACGGCCGCCGCCTGGACGACCGGCCCGGTGATCGACTGCACCACCTGCTGGATCGGCCCTTCCCAGGGCATGCCCGACCCGCCCGCCAGGGCCGGTCCCGCCGCCAGGAGGCCCCACGTCATTGCTACGCCGAACAGGCGTCGTCCTACTCTCCGCCTCATGATCCGCCTCCTCTGTTTCAGCGCGTTTCAACACGCTGCGACTCATTGCAAGCAAAACAATCCACAGGCTGTCAACAAGAAATATATATCTATTTCATAGACTTATAATGAGTTTCTGAACGAGTTTCTCACAAGTCGCGGAGGCGTCGGCGGGAGTTTCAAGCCGACGCGCCCGGCGCGTCCTTTCGATTTCAGGAATCTCGACGGAAGCATCGCTTAATCAACAGCTTGCCTCAAAATTCTACGGGACGACTGCTCTCGCCTGGCCCTCCCGGCGGCGGCGAACCGCCCCAACAGCCCATACCGACGCCTATCCGCCAGAATTTCGCCGCAATCTATATGGTAGCCGCAAGGTCCAGCATTCACTTCAGGCGCCCCATGGACCCTCAGATTCACCGCCAAACCCTTTCGCGCGCCGACGTCTCGGCGCTGATCTCTGGCAGGGATTGGACTCTGAGCGAATGCGTTTTCGATCATGCCGATCTGTCCAATCTCGAGCTGGACGGCGTGCGGTTCGAACGCTGCAGCTTCAAGGGGGCGGACTTCACGAGCGCCCATCTGGAGAATGCGAGCTTTATCGGCTGCCGCGGCGCCATGGCCAATTTTACTGCGGCCAGGCTGGGATCCACGTCCTGGAAATCCTGCGATCTCAACAATGCTCGATTCACCGGCGCCAACCTCACAGAGGCGGTCTTCACCGGCTGCAAGCTGACGGGGGCGGACTTCTCGCGGTCACGACATGTAGGGACCACCTTCATCGAGACCACCCTGGCGTCCGCTCGCCTGGCGGGCTTCTCGTTTCGGAAGCAGAGCCTAGAGACCCTCGACTTCAGCCACGCCGATCTCGCGGGTTGCGATTTCCGGGACGCCGTACTGAGTGAATGCAGCCTGCGCGACAGCCATCTGGTCGACGCCCGGTTCGACAACGCCGACCTGAGAAGCGCAGACCTCGGCGGCCTTCGCCTGAACGACGCCCGACGCTTCAAGGGCGCGATCATCTCGCGCGCACAGGCCGGCGCCCTGTTGGCTGAACTGGGCCTCAAGGTGATCTAGCCCACAGCCCTGCCCCATCTGTTGAGAACCCAGCCATGCGCATCGACACCGCGAACGAACGTCTGTCTTACAGCCCCATGAAACGACTGACGCCGATCGAACATGCCAAGGCCAAGGGCAAGCCCATCACCATGAGCACGCCGGATCGCGGACCTGAGATCCGCACGCAGATCCTCGCCTGGCTGGAAAAGCGACCCGGCGACGGTTGGTTCTACGCCAAGGGCGACAACTACTCATTCGGGACGGCGGCGGACGCGGCGGCGTTCAAGCAGTGGCTCATAAGCGCGGTCGTCGCCTGACGCAAAACAGCTGGCTCGCCATAGTCATCGGCTCCGCAGTCGAGTTGCAATCCGGATTGGATAGGGCGTTTGACATCAACCGGACCACGCCAGTGATCGTACTCCTCAATCTGCACTAATCGGCAAGGCGCTGCCTGCCGGAGGCTAGGATTTACCCAACTTGCTGATTTCTGCGCTCAGTGGGACGAGGTCGCCATGAAAGCTTGAGATCATGGCGGGCATCATGGTCGAGCGCCTCACCTTGCCCAGATCGAGGAAATGCCCGCCGCGCGTCCCGAGCAGATGCAGGAAGGCGAGTTGCGAGCGCCCGTTTCCTTCGCGGAAGGGATGAATGGCGTTCAGCTCCGCCAGGAAGTCCGCCGCCGCCGCCGCAAACTGCGGGAGGTCCGCTGCGGCGGTGAACGCCTCAGCCCCCAGGCGCTCAAAGAGCTTATCCATGCTCCGGCCGATATGCTCAGGATAGCAGAAGGTGTTTCCGTCCTTTGAGGTCCGGACTGTCCGGTACCGCCCCGCCCAGGTGTAGACATCCTGGAACATGTGTTTGTGGATCGCGCGATAATGGGCCGGGCCATACCTGCCGGCCGGCAGCGGCTCCTCAGCGCGGAGGGCTGTCATCTCCAACTCGAAGGCTTCCAGCAAGTCCGCGTCACGCAGCCCTGCCTTGTTCCTTAGAGTATTGGAGTTCTTATAGGCGTACCGGTCGTCGAAGGCGTCATAGCCTCCGCCGTTCATTTCCGCTTGCCGAGACTCGCATATGCGAGGCGCACCTCTGCGCGACGCTCGTCAGCCGACAGGCCGGCGCCCTTCAGCGTTTCCAGACGCGCCTGGCTTGCGGCGCTGAGCCGCAGACCTTCCACCGCAGTGATTGCGGCAAAGGCCTTCGTTCCGAGAATGCGCGACTCTGACTTTACGGACTTCTTGGCAGCCTGGGACATATCGGAACCCTACATGAATCCTCTGGAAAAGGCACGAACCTGTCAGATTCGACAAGTCACCGAGCTTCTGATGAGCAGGTAAACCATCGATTGCGCTGCGAAGTTTCTTTCGGCGGCTTGATCGCCCGCTGCCAGCGGTCGAGGGTCAGTTCTGCACCAGGCGCGGACCAGACGCGCAGACGTGGTCGCCGCCGTTTCGAATAATCAGACCAGGGACCGGACCTGATAGCCGTCGTTCACAAACCCATCGACGGCGATCACAGCCTCGACGCGGCGACCTCCCGGCGTCCGACGAATGTGGACGACGCAATCAATGGCCTCCCCGATCATGCGCTGAGGAACCTGGCTCGCGACCTCGCCTATCAGGTCCTCCATGCGACGCAGCGCCTCGGTCGCCGAGTTGGCGTGGACCGTGGACAGACCGCCGGGATGCCCGGTGTTCCAGCTCTTCAGCGTTTCAAGCGCTGCAGCGCCGTCGCGCATTTCTCCGATGACGATCCGGTCCGGCCTCATTCGCAAGGCGTCGCGGACGAGGTCCGCCACGCCGATGGCCACAGGTACCCGCCGAGTCACGACCGACACGGCGTCCCAGGCTGAACACTGCAATTCGGGCGTATCCTCGATGAGGAAGACCCGGTTCTCGGCGAAGGCCGGCTCGGCCAGAACGGCATTGGCCAGCGTCGTCTTGCCTGACCCTGTACCGCCGGAAATCAATATGTTGCACCGGTCATATGCAGCGACGCGCAAGGCCTCGGCCTGTTTCTTGGTCATCACGCCGTCGCGCACATAGTCGTCGAGGCGCCAGATCACCGCCGGGCGTTTACGGATGGAAAAGGCGGGACCAGCAGCGACGGGCGGCAGCACCGCCTGGAACCGCTCCCCCGTCTCGGGCAGGACGCCCGACAGCCGCGGATTCTCTCGGGTCACCGTCTCGCCGACATAGTCCGCGATCAGCCTGATCGCCCGCTCGCGCGATTCCGGCGACAGGACCTGGCCCGTGTCACGACGTCCTTCACTGATCCTGTCCAGGACCAGTCGTCCGTCCGGATTGGCGAGGATCTCGACCACGGCAGGCTCCTCCAGCGCCGCCAGGACCGTCGCGCCGAGAGCGTGGCGCAGCGCCTCCGATTTGCGCTCTGCGATAATCGGATGGGGCGCCACCTAGTTGGCCGCCGCGAACGACGCCGGCTCGCCCGCCACTGCAACGCGCTCACTGTCCCGACGCCCCGCGACAATCCGGGCGGCGGTCGCGTCCAGCAGGCGCTCTATGCGCCGGTCCACCGCCGCCTGCACCGTCGGGTCCTCGTCCGCAACGGCGTCGGGCAGACGCAGGAAGAAGGCTTTGGCCACCTCGATCAGGAGCTCCTGGACGATCTGCATGTCCCGGCCGGTCGATCGCATATGGTCGCGCAGCGACCGTTCCAGGTTCAGCAGCCGGTCCTCGGGATCGGCCCTGGGGCTCTTGAGCAGTCCCCGCACGATGGCCTGGCCGGCGGCCTGGCTCAGTGCGATGCGGCCTGTCCGGGCCTCCCGGTTTAGGCTCGACACCACCTTGGGGTCGTTGAGGTAGACCTGCACGCGCGTCGCCAGCTTTTCACTTCTAGCCATCGGTCCGTCCTTGCAGTTGATCCAGAGCCGCCTGCTGGGCGGCCATCTCCTGGGCCACCCGCCCATAGATGTCGGCGGCGCGCGAGGCGGCCTTCCTGTCGTCCATGGCGCCGGCGACCTCCTTGAACAGAGGCAGGCTGGCCATAGGGTCCCGGCCCAGGCTGCGCCGTCCGAGCCAGGGATGAGGCGGTCGGCCCGGCGCATCAACGCCAAGCGCTTGGTCCGGCGGCGTCCTATCTGCGCGGCTGCGAAACGGCTCACGCCGGTCATAGAGGAGCTTCTCAGTCCGGAGCGGACGCTGCCCCGCGACGAAGACCAGTTGCTGATCGTCCGACAAGGCGCGGATCTCGCCGGGCTCCAGCAGGGGCCGCTCGATCTCCGACCGCGACACCGAGCTGCGCCCTGCCGCTAACCCTGACGGCGCGCTGCGGCTGGTCCGGGTCTCCGTGACCGAGCCGGTCAGCTTCGACACCTTGTCCTGGGTCAGCGGATCCAGCGCGGAGAAGGCGGTGTAGACGTGGCAGTTGTCGAGGATGGTGTTGTGGGGGCCATAGGTCTCGACGATGTCGTTCAACGACTGGGCGACGAACATGGTCTTGACGCCATAGCCGCTCATCAGCCTCAGCGACTTTTCGAAGAAGGCCAGCCTCCCGAGCAGCGGAAACTCGTCCATGACCATCAGCAGATTGTGACGCTTGCTCCGCCCCGCCGCGTCGCGCTTCTCCTCGGCCGTCAGGGCCTGGGCCGCCGCATAAAAGAACAGCCGCACAAGGGGCCGAAGCGCCGCCGCATCGGCCGGCGCTACCTGCACATAGAGAGACATCGGCGCCTCGGCGCACATCAGGTCGCCCATGACGAAGTCCGAAGCAGACAGCACCCGTTCCACGTCTTCGCCCGCCAGCCACTTCAGATAGGAGCGCGCCGTCCCCTGAACCGAGGTGCGGAAGCGATCATGCATGGCCGCATAGCCCTTCACTGCGGTCTGGATGAAGGGATGGGTCTGCGGCTCGCCGTCCGGGCCTGTCCGATGCAGGGTCTTCAGCATGACGTCCGCCGCCTCATCGAGGTCGGCCAGAAGCTCACGTACCCTGAGCAGTGTCTTGTCCTGATCCTCGGCCGTGTAGAGAACGTGCAGGATCACGGCCTCCAGGATCTCCGAGGCCGCCTTGTCCCAGATCGCTTCTTCATCCCGGGTCCCACCGGGGTCCGACAGGATAGCGACCAGCCTCTGCACCTGGGCCAGTTCACCCGCCCCCGGACGGATCTCGGCCAATGGATTCCACCGGGCCGAAGCGGCATGCCGGGGCGCCAGATAGAGGGCGTGCGAAAACCGCCCCCGCCAGCCGGACGTCGCGGCCCAGAGCTCGCCCTTGGGATCATGAACCAGGACGCTGCCGCCCCACGACAGCAGGGTCGGGACCACATGCCCCCTGCCCTTGCCGCTCCGCGTCCCGCCGGTCACCAGGGTCGGCCGCAGGTCGTCAGTCGCCAGCAGCCTTCCATGCAGCAGACCCAGAACAGCGCCGGACTTCGCCAGCAAACCTGCGCGTCGCGCCTCGGCCAGGTCGCCCCAGCCTCGCCGCCTGGGACGGGCCGATGGAGCGTCGGCAAGAGCGCCGAGGCTGAGGCCAGCCACAGCGCCCAGCAGGATGATGACGCCGCTGCGGTTCAGGGCGCCTCGCGCCTCCTCCGCAAAGGCCGTTCTCCACAACAGGATCGACCAGGGGGGATACAACCGGGCCTCCGCGCTGACCGGCCAGCCCTTCCCTAGAGCGTCAGCCCAGCCGTAGATCCAGGCGAAGGACTGGGTCGCGCCCTGCAGTCCGATCAGCATGCCGAACGCCAGACCGACGATCTTGGCGCGCATCTCACGGGGCCGTCCGGAGGCGAGCAGCTTCGGCTTCGATGACGAGGAGCGCTGAGGCTTCTATCCGGCGATCATGATAGGCGGCCAGGGCCTCCGGCAAACCGGACCGGGGCGCCTTTTCGAACAGCGCCACAATGGCGGCGGCCTCGCTCTCCTGGTCCATGAACAGCCGCCCTTCCGCCGCGACGAGCGGGGCGAGCTGGCTCGTGACGCGCTGATAGGCCTCGACAAGCGCTGCATTGCCAGTGCCCTGGATCGCACGAAGCATGTGATCTCGAAGCGCGCGGTCCGAACTTTCCGCCGGCTCAGCGCCCCGGCCGAGGCCATGAACCTGTCCGGCGCCGTTGAGGCCCATTTTCAGACAGAGCAGTCGGAAGGCGAACTCATCGCGAATTCGGGCGGGATCCAGCCGGCGCATGAGATAGCCTCCCGCCGGCGCCTGTTCGATCAACCCATATCCGCTCAGCCAAGCGAGTGCTTCGCGGATCGGCGTCGTGGACAGATGCAGGCGTCTGGCCTCATCGAGAATGATGATCTGGGCGCCCGGCACGAACTCCCCGCTCTCGGCGCGCGATCTCAGACTTTCGAACGCCATCATGAAGGGATCGGGTCTGCGGGTCATGGTCGCCTCCGACGAAGTCCGGACCTTCACCGGGGCCGTAGCGCTCGCCAAGCGGCAATGAAGCTCAAGACGCGTTCGCGCCGCATAATGTCGTCCGACAAGACGGAATGCGGCGCATGGCGCGCCACAAAGCGGCGCAGTTCTCGTTTTTTACTCGCCTTCGCAAACCTAAACATTGATCAGTAGGCCAACTCAACGCACGATGTTTGGTGAACCTGAGGGTGCACGTGAGCTCATGGTTGATGACAGGTCCTCAGGCTCCGGCGACGGCGCCATGCTTTCCCAGGCGCTCAAAGCCGTCCGCAGGCATCGTGGGATGACGCTCCGAGAGACGGCTCACGCCATGAACATGGCGCCCCGGACCTACCAGCGCTTCGAGGCCGGCGACACCCGGATCAATCTCGACCATATCCATCGCTTCGCGGCGGCGACCCGGAGTGATCCGCATGCAATCCTGATGGCTGTGTCGATCAGTTCGCCCGAGCACGCGCTCCGGAGTTGTGACAACCGGCTCGACACGATCGTCATGATCGGCGTCAAAAATCTGGACGATGAACTCGGCGACCGGCTTCGGGAACTGGACACCCGCGCCATCATCGAGGCTGTCGTCAGGATGTGCGACACGCTTGCAGCGACGCTTGAGCCCCTGGATCCAGCCAGCGTGTGGTTGGCTGATGGCGCGCAAGACCTCGCGTCCAGAAGACCCAAACCCGGACGGTGACGTCAGATATACTCCAAATATAGCTTCACGGCTCTGAAATCTTCGCGCTCAATGATCCCGCCACATCAGTGGCGATAACCCAGGAGAGACTGAGATGAAGACGACCAAGCTGCGCCTCGTCACCTCGGCAGCGCCAAGGCGTTGACGCGAGACCTGACTGGCGGCCTCTACATGGAAATCAACGCGTTCGACAGCAGCAAGCCAGTCACGTGAGCCTTAGCGGACGGTCGCCGCTCGGCGGCCGTCCGCACCTCCCCGCATTGCCGACATCCTTCCTACCGGCTGGTCGCCGACCCGAACGCCGCTCACCTGAAAACTGAAGCTCCATGCCCCATCAACATCCCGGAAGTGTCCGATGAACGTTTGTCTGTGGTGCGCTCCTCAGGTCTTTCTGGCCCGGGTCGATGACGACGTCGTCATGCTCAACATCGATGTTGATGAGTATAGCTGCTTCATCGGCGCCGCTGAATGGCTCGTCCCGGCAGACGACGGCGTCGTTCACGTCCCCAACGAAACGACCGCGGATGAATTGGTGGCAGCCGGCATCGCTGTCCGCGAGCCGCCGTCCATCCCACGCCGCGCCCCGTCGCCTGCCCGTCGGACCCTGCCGCGGAACGAACAGACCGACTGGAGCGCGGCGCTCAACGCCGGCCTTTTCCTACTGACTGCGACCCTGGCCTTCCGGCGCAAGACCCTGGCTCAACTTCTAGACACGGCGCTCCCAACCCTCGCCAGAGAAAGTGTCAGCGATCAGGAACTCAGCCGAATACTCGCCGCCGCCCGTGTCGCCCTCCCCTGGATCCCAATGGAAGGCGAGTGCCTGCAACGCGCCTACGAGTTTCGATGGTTTCTGGCGCGTCAGGGCGTCCGCACGGAATGGGTCTTTGGCGTGCGGACATGGCCCTTCGCCGCGCATTGCTGGCTCCAGACCGACGATCTCGTCATCGCCGACAGCCTTGAGCGGGTCGGTCGTTTCACGCCGATCATGGTGGTCTGAACGTGGGCGACTATCTGATCGTTTCCGGTTCTCCGAAGCCCGCGGCCGGCGCCTCTCTCTCCCTTGAGCTCGCCCATCTGGCGCGCAAGGTTGACTTCGAGGTGACCCAATTGAACCCCACCACCTGGCTCGCTGTAAGAGGTCCGCACAGGCCAAGGACCCTCACGGTTGGAGCGTGGACCCTGTTGGGCGACGTGTTCAATCGGCGGAACGCGATCCTGCCGTCCCCGGCGCCAGACGATCCCGATGGCTACGAACGCAAGTTGGTCGCGCGGTTCTGGGGGCGTTACGTGGGCGTCCGCTTTGCTGCGGACCATCGGATGGCCTCCATACTCCGGGATCCATCAGGGGCTCAGGAGTGCATCGCCTGGACCCTCGACGACCTGACCTTCGTGGCGTCGGACGCGCCCGATTGGCTGGTTCGCAGGCTCCGGCCGCCTTGGCGCATCAATCCCGCACGGGTGTCGCAAGCCCTGCGCAACCCCTTCCTGTCTTCGGGTCCCTTGCTGTTTGACGGTCCCAAGGCGATCGATCCCGGGACCATCCAGCCGCTCCCGCTCGAGACGCCAGCACGACCGATATGGCGTCCTGCGGATATAGCAACCCGGAGCCTGGCTGCGCCTCCCCCGCTCGAAGAGGCTGCAACTGGACTGCGCTCTGCGATCGACGAAGCCGTCCTCGCCCTGGCGGGCGTTTCCGACCCGATCGCCGCAGAGATATCGGGCGGGCTGGACTCGAGCATCATAGCGTCCTGTCTGGTCGATCAGGATGCTCCCGCCGTCGCCCTGTGGCTGAACGCCTATGGGGCCACGCCCGAGGCGGATGAGCGATCCTGGGTCGGCGTCCTGGCGGAACGGCTCAAGATTGAGCCGTTGAGCGTTCCCCACGCCACCGGAGCCATGAGTGGGGATTGGCTCGAACGCACCTCATCGGGCCTCCGCCCCGGGGTTAACGCACTGGACCGGCCCCATGACATGGATTGGGCCGCCCGCCTGGGCGATGCCGGGATCAAGGGCCTGCTGACCGGCAAGGGTGGAGATTCGATCCTGCTACAGCGATCCTCGACTGATGTCTTTACCGACGCGTGGAAGGCGAAGAGCTGGCTCGCGCTTGCCGCGCATGACGTCGCGCGACTCGCCAGGGAGAACGAGATCTCCGTCTGGTCCATGATCCGCAGCGCCCGTCGCCACGCCCGCGACGGCGACCCCTTGCCGCTCCGGGACGAAGGCTTCCTGAGAGCTTGGACCGGCGCGTCCTTCACCCACCCTTGGCTGACGGATTGCGAACCCTTTGGCCCGGCCAAGACCCTGCAGATCGCCGGGGTGATCGACAGCGTCTCTCGCCACGGGCCGTCCATGCTGACTGAAACCGTCGACGTCAGACACCCCATGTGCGCCCAACCCGTGATCGAGGCCTGTCTTGCCCTTCCAACCACGATGCTCACCCATGGCGGGCGAGACCGAGGCCTCGCCCGCCATGCCTTCCGGGAGCGGCTCCCCGAGACCATCATCGACCGTCGATCCAAGGGCGATATGACCCGGGTCTATGCGCGGATGATCTTCGACAACCTGCCGGTCCTGCGGCCCTGGCTGATCCACGGCCGTTTGGCTGACCTCGGGGTGATCGATCCCGAGGCCGCCGATCAGATGTTGACGCAAGAGAGCCTGATCTGGCGCGGTCACTACTCAACCATCCTTGTCGCCGCCGCTTTCGAAGGCTGGGTCAGGGTGTGGGAGCGGCGGCTGTCGTCTCCGAACTGAGGGGCTGCGGAACCGCCAGGGTTCGATCGAGCCAGGCGAACACCTCGGCATGGAGGTCGCGCATATTGGCCGGGCTCAGAAGATGATGATGCTCGCCCCAGTAGGTCACCATCCGCGTCGTCCCTCCCAGCCGATATAGGGCGCTGAACATCCGCTCCGATTGGGACATGGGGATGAAGTCACGGTCAGCGGTGATCAGGAGAACCGGAGCCGTGATCTGGTCTGCCGCGATATAGGGGCTGTGCGCCGCATAGGTCTCGGCGTCTTCCCACGGCTTGGCTGAAAGCTCCCCCTGCCCTGTCTCGACGTAGCCCTGCTGGTTCATCATCATCAGGCCGTCCTCGGGCATGATCCGGGTCGCTGGAACAAGCTCCCCCCACTCCCCGAACCAGTCCGACATCCCTGATGACGCGATGTAGGAGCGATAGCGCTTCGAACGCGTGGCGATAGCCAGGGCCGTGTAACCGCCGAAGCTGTGTCCCTGGATGGCGATCCGGTCTCGCGGCAGACTGGACGCCGCCTGCAGCGCTGCATCAACCGCCGCGTCTACGCTTCGGACGTAAAAGTCGATGTCTGTCGTCCCCGCCTCCCCGATCGGAATGGACGGCGTGAGCACGGCGTAGCCGGCGCCGGCCATGGTGACGGCGCGGAGCCCGTAGGTCAGGATCTGGGGCCCGTACCATTCGCCGTCATCTACAGATCCTGGATAGACCTGGACGACGAGGGCCTTTGCTCTGCCTTCTTCCGCCCCTGGCGGAAGAAACAGCCAACTCCGCGTCGGTCGGCCGAAAGCGTCTAGATGGTCGATGGGCCGAGGCCTGGACAGGACCACGTCGGCCAGCCCGGCGTTCACGGCGTCTATGTCCCTGACCGCTTCGGCCGTCCTCAGCCTGAGGGTTTCAACCATTTCGGTGCGATCCAGGTCCAGGACGCCTTGGGGAGACATGGCGAGCGGCCTGCCCTCTCTGCTACCTTCGGCAATCTTTCGAACACGGCCGCCCTCCAGAAGCAGGCTGGCGCCGTCGGCTCGCAACGCCAGGACCCGTTCCTGTCGCGGCGCCTCATTGAACTTGAGGCGAAACGCCCCGTCGATGTCGCCGATGACAACCTCTCTGACCTTGGCGCCCCGAGGACTCGTCCGGCGCGCCCCGGAAAGATCCACGGCCCAAAGTGCGTCGTCTGCGAACATGTAGAGGACGCGCTCGCCGGCCGCCGCCAAGCGAGATGGCGGCGCGGTCAAGGTCGTCGTCAGTGACTGCGGGGCCTCGCCGTCTCGCAAGGCGTACCAGTCAAAACGCGGCGCCGAGGCCGTCCGCGCGTAGAGGACTGGGACACCGCCCAACCAATCCGCGCGCACGCCCCTGAGGATGTCGCCTCCCGCACCCGGCGTCAGCCCATTCGAAGAGAGGACTGAGGCGCCAGCCTCATCAACCTGCATCAAGGCGCCGTCCGTCCAGGCCGCGCCGTCTCGACGGGCCCAGACGAGCAGACGATCCGAACCGGGCGACCAGCGCAGCAGATAGGGGGCGACGTCGAACCCTTCCAACGGGTCGGCCAGCGCACCCGTCTCGAGATCGGCGAACACCAGCCTTTGCCGGGTCGGGCTCTCGGCCTGGTCGAGAACATCGGGCCGCACTGCCATCCTTTCCCCTCCCTTGATCACCGCGACCTTGCGCCCGTCGGGCGAGACTGCGAAATCCGCAATCCGGCCCTTGGCGATCGTTCGGGTCTGGCCTGTAGGAACATTGAGGACGACCAGGGCCTGGATGGGATCGGGCGTTTCCGTCGTCGCCACGCCGTCTTGAGCCTCGACCACGGTCCGCGACGCCTCGCGTCCCATCGCCGTACGTTCCCACGCTTGCGTCGCCCGGGCCTGGCTTCCTCCATAGTATCGGACAATAGCTGGCAAACTGCCGTCCGGGCGAATAGTCAGCGCGATGTCATCGTCGTTGATCCATTCGACCGAGGCTCCCGTTAGCGGGATCTCGGGCGTGAGGCCCGACCACTGGACGGCGCGATCATCCGGCGAGGCGATCCCGATTTCATATCTTCCGTGACCGAACCTGTAGACCAGCATGCGTCGGCCGGACGGCGACCACGGACCGCGCAACAAGCCAATCGGTTCAGCGGGCAAGAGACGTCGAGGTCGCTCCGTGGGCTCCGCCAGATTTACGCGCCACAGATCAGTAATCGCCCAGGTGGATCGTCCACCGAAGTCAAAGCGGGGCGTGGTGTCGTAGGCCCCGCGCTTTTCATAGACGGCCCAGCGGCCATCGGGTGAGATCGAGGCTCGACCGAACCCCTCCAGCTTGACGATGTCGTCGATCTGGAGCGGGCGAGTTTCAGCCAGGACAGATGAGGCCGCGCAGGCGAACCCCATCACCGCCAGCATAAGGCGGAGAACGCGTCTGGTCATGACGATCCCTCACCAACGCTGGATAAACTGGAGGGCGACCACGCGTCCGAGCAGACTGCCCTGGCCGGGATCGAAGCCGTAGCCAGAGGGCGCGTCGTAGAATGGAGGATCGGCGTCAAACAGGTTCTGGACCGTGAGATTGACGCGCAAACCATTCAGCCTGACCGACGTCGGGGTCCAACTCACCTGGGCGTCGACCGTGTTCCAGGCATCGATCCGCGTCCGCAATCGATCTTCATAATCGTCGACACGATTCCAATGAACATCCACCCCGAACGCGCCTCGGAACCAGACCCCGCCAGCTCGAGATCTCAGGCGAACCGGATAGCCGACAAGGCCCGCAACCTGACGCACTTCAGCCGACGGCGTAGGCCGGGTTTCATAATCGAGGATGTAGGAGGCCGAAGCGTCGAGAACGAGCCGTCCTCCGGCGAACATGATCGGGTAGGCCCCCGAAGCATCCAGCCCCCTGACCCTCACGTCTCCGGTGTTGACCCAGCGCGCGTCGACGATGGCGCGGTAGGCCTGCGCCGGGAAAAGCGGCGAGAAACCCGGCAGCGCCGAATAGCTTTCGATCAGGGCGAGATCCGCTGCATTGGTCCCCGGATTCACGAAGGTGACGAAGGCGGTCAGGCCAGAATCGATGAGGGCGCCGGTCAAGTTCTCCGCGACCGGCTGGGCGATCCGATCGGTGAACCGAGTGTCAAAATAGTTCAGGCTCAAGCTGGGGCCGCCGCGGAGCCGGTAGTCGAAGCCAAGCGTGAAGGTCTCTGCGGTCTCCGGCTTCAAGGTTTCTTTGCCGCCCACCAGGAACAGGCTCAGCGCGTCGGCGCCGTCCGGCCCCTTCAAAAAGGTGCCGAACGCCCCGGCTTCCTCAAAGATTTGAGGCAGGGAAGCGGCCCGGAACGAGGTTCCCCAGGAAGTGCGTAGGCCGAGACCTTCTACGGGCGACCAGACCACGCCAACCTTGGGATTGGCTGTCGAACCAAAGTCGTCATACTCCTCATAGCGCCCTGCCACCGACACCTCGAGACTGCGAAGGCCTGGCCGGGCGTTCCGGGGCCCTACCAGGGGGATGCGCGTTTCCGCAAAAACCGCGCCGATCGAACGCTCCCGTCTTGGATCGGGGCTGTAGACCGGAGCAGGCCCGGAGAGGAAGGACGTGATCTCGGAGTCAAACGTCTCCTTGCGGAACTGAGCGCCGACGGCGAGTTGGATCACGCCGCCCGGCAGGGACAGCAATGGCCCTTGAGCCAGGAGGTTGGCGGATGAGGCGCGGCTCTGGTCACGGGATTCCGCAAAGCCCTGGCTGATAAAATCCAGAACCGCGCGCGAGTTCGCGTCGCCCGAGCCAAGGAGATTGGCGTAACCGTCCCGGCCTGCCTGGAAGGTCGTCGTCGGATCGTCCGGGATCGTGCCCAGAGCCTCATTCAGCAGACGGCTGTTTACCCGGTTGTAGATGCCCACCAGGCCCTTTTCCCGGGCAAAGGCGACATAGCCTTCGAGCGTCCAGTCACGGGCCAGATCATATCGGGCGCCGAAGGTCGCGCCCAAACTTTCGGATGAGCCTTCCTGGCGGATGGGACCAAGGTCACCGTAGAAGGAATAGCCGATGGTGTGGGACGCGGCGCCCGTCGGCGAGACAAAATAGGGGTTCGCCGCCGTTACATTGAAGATGCCCGAGTTCGCGATGCCCGCAATCTCGTGGGCCCGTCGACTAAACCGGAGGTCTGCGTTCAGTTCCAGGCGATCACCGATCGACTGGCTCAGCCTGCCATAGACGCTATGGCGTTCGATCGCCGGAATCAGATCCGCGCCCAGTTGGTTGGATTGACGATTGGCCGCCCCCGGCACGAAGTCCGCCAGCGTCTCCGCAGTATCGGAGGCGCCGGGCCGGATCGCATAGCGGGCAACATAGGCCCCTGCGGCCGGATCGAATGCGAGGATGTTGCCCGGGGCGCTGGACAGGCCGCGATGATCTGTGCCGCCGAAGGGGCGGAGGTCGCCGTCGGCTGTATAGCGCCGATCACGCGAGTTCAGCGCATTGATGGTCTGATACTCATAGGACAAATAGGCGGCGCCGGAGGACCAGGTCCGCCCGGCGAGGTGGGAGAACATGATGTCCTCGGCGCCGCCCTTCGCCGAAGAGGCTCGCAGACGGGTTTCCTGTCCATCAAAGCCGCGACGCATGATGACGTTCACAACGCCGGCGACAGCATCCGCGCCATAAAGCGCCGAGGCTCCATCGAGCAAGACATCTACGCGCTCCACCGCCGCAGAAGGAAGAGCCGAGGCGTCTGCGAACTCGCCGCGGAAGCCTGTTCCCGCCAAGCGGCGGCCGTTGATGAGAACCAGCGTCGAGGCCGGGCCAAGCCCCCTGAGATTGATGCCGGTCGCATAGACGGCGTTGGAGCCCCCGCGGTCGGAACCGGCAAGCTGGACAACCGGCGTGGCTGAGCCAGCATAGTTCTGAGGCAGGTCGGTCAAGGCTTCTGCGACCGTCCCGAATCCACGTCGGTCGAGAGCGTCACGGTCCAGCATCACCACCGGCGACGCCAGGTCGCCGGAAGACTTCAAAAGCGTCCCGGTGACGATCACATCATCGACTGAGATCGCCAAGTCGGCGAGGCTGTCCCCCTGACCTCGTCGCAGATAAATGACGCCCTGACGGGTTTGCGACCACTCGAGCCCTGTGCCAGCGAGCAGCTTTTCGAGCGCCGCAGTCGACGTATGCCTGCCCCGCAGGCCCTCACTCCTGCGTCCGACGACAAGATCCCCGGCAAAGAAAATCTGCTGGTCGGATTGGGTGGCGAAAGCGTTCAACACGTCGCCGAGCGCACCGGCCGGGATGTTGTATTCACGTGCATCCTGCGCACAGGCCGTTGCACTGATGGAAATGGCGCAGGCTATGATGGCGCTGCCGGACAGAAGTCCTAGTCTACTCATCTTCGTGGCTCCCCTCGACGCCACGCGGCGTCAGAGAAGAGACATGAAAAACCGGGGGTGACCCTCCGCACCCATCATATTTATTTTTCGCGCTCGGCGAGCATGATGGATCCATCCGCCTGTCGCGTAGCCTGAAGGTCCAGCCCGGCCGAGACCGTCGAGACAAAGGCGTCACGATCTCCGGTCTTGAACACGCCGTTCACCGCCACACCCTCCAGGCGGCCGGGCGCCAACTCGACCTTGGCGGTCAGATACCGGTTCACTTCGGTGACCGCTTCACGCAGGGGCGTGTCGCGGAGCATGATCCTGCCGTCGGTCCAACTCGTCTCCCGCGCCACGTCGACGGCCTCAATCCGGGTCTCGCGCGGCGCCACGCGGGCCTGGTGGCCGGCGGTCATCCGTGTCGCGCGCCGGTTCTGTCCGGCAGCGACGTCGACCACTCCCGAGACGAGCGTGACGCTGGCCCCTGCCGCCTCGCGCCTGACGTCGAACACCGTGCCCACTGCCGTCACCCGTGCATCACCCGCCTGAACCACGAAGGGCCTTTCCCGATCCGGGACCACATCGAACATCGCCTGCCCGGCCTCAAGCTCAATAAGCCGCTGGTCCGCCGCAAAACGCACACGGATTCGGGAGGCGGTATCGAGACGTACAGATGACCCGTCAGCCAGTTGCACGATCCGCTGCTCACCCACCGACGTGGCGAAGGTGGTCCGCCCCTGCCACCATCCCCACCCCATGAAAGCCAGAACAAACGCCGCTCCGACGGCGACCATGCCCAGTGATGTCCGTGGCAGGCGGGGACGCCGTTCTGCGCGCCGCGACATCGCGTCGTCGACAGCCCTGGCGATATCCTGATCGCCGGCCAGGTTCTTTGTCTGGGCCCAGAACGCCTCCAGCCGACGATAGGCGTCCGCGTTCGCCGGTGTGCGACGCCATGCAAAGAAGTCTTCGATTTCCTGGGTCGTGACGCTGCGCGCGCCAAGGCGATCATGCCAGGCGGCGGCTTCCGCTTCAGCCGTTTCAACCCGGACCATCGGGTTGGCCATGTTGCGCCTCATCCTTAGAGCCGAAGCTGGGCTGCGCAGTGAGCCTTGGCCTTGGTCATGCGCTTCTCAACGGTTTTGGGACTGATCCCAAGCTGTTCAGCAATCTGGTTGTTCGACAGACCGCTGATCCTGCTCAATACAAAGACATCGCGCAAGGGTTCTGGCAGGCCGAGGACCAACTGCTGGGCCAGAAACTCGTCAACTTGTGAGGCCGGCTCGTGAAGAGCTGGCTCCGTTTCGTGGATCTCGCTGGCGTAACGCGCGCGGTGAAATTGTAGCGCATTGCGGTCTGCAGCCAGATTGGAGGCGATACGCAGCAGGAAGGCGCGGGGATGCCGAATATCTCCCGCAGCCCGATAGGGCACGAGCCGCAACCATGTTTCCTGCAGAAGCTCTTCGGCCTCCTGCATGCCATAGCGGCGAACCAACCGAGCTTTGAACCAGGCCGAATAACGATTGTAGAGGTCCGCCAGGGCGCTCCGATCATCCGGGGTCTCAGCCTTGAACATCGCTCCCTCCAATTTCGGCATGAGGGGCGGCGAACAACGCACATGGAAATCCTGCGGCCCCAGGCGGGGTCGTCCGCTGCGTCCTGAAAAGGCGCGTCGGTTGCAACAGCCCGCACACGCCAGAAGGCGCGCTGCAAAGCCGTCGTCATTGAGAAACATCGCAGGGGATTCCACGCCCCTATCGGCCAGGCCGACTTCGGAATCGTGACCGATTTGATTTCCGGACGCAAGACCGCCCGCCGTTCTCTCAAGAGGAAGGGAGGGGCGGGCGTTGGAACCTCGCGAAAAGGCCCGGAATTTTCAGTGAAGGTCCCACCGGCCGCCGGCTCTCGCCGACACCCCCCGGTGATTGGACATGCGCCTATGATCCGGCGCCCGCGTCTCGTTGCTAACGTGCCGCCCCGAAAGCGGCAATGGCCAGCTCGCCACCCACCTTGCAAAGGTAATGCGCATTCCTTACATTGCTCATCGAAGGAGCGTCCACATGATTGCGCAACGGGAAGACGTCAGCACCATCACCGCCAAGGGCCAGACCACGGTGCCCAAGGCGGTTCGTCAGGCTCTGGGCGTCGATTACGGCGGTCGGATCGCCTTTCGGGTCGATGATCGCGGCGTGACCCTTCACCGAGCCGACGTCGATCAGGAGGACCCGGCCATCGACGGCTTCCTGTCGTTCCTGGCCCGCGACATCGAACAGCACCCCGACCGCATCGCCGGTTTGTCGCCCGTCCTGGCGGCCCGGATCGCCGCCCTTGTGGACGGCGTCGACGCCGACGGCGAGATCGACGGCGACATCGATCTCTAGGGCATGCAGGTCAACGGCTGGACCCTGTACGCCCACCCGCTGTTTCTCGATCAGCTCGAGAAGCTGACGGCTGCGGTCGAAAAGGCGCGCGAGAAAGATCCGGAGGGCTATCACAGCACGGCCAACGCCAAACTGCTCGCCGCCTTGAACCGACTGGTCTTCGAAACCATCCCTCAGGATCCGACCCGCCCCGACTATCGTCAGGGAGGAACCTTGGGCGACAGCCGCAAGCACTGGTTCCGGGCCAAGTTCGGCGGCCAGCGCTTCCGGCTGTTCTTCCGCTACAGCACCAGCGCCAAAGTGATCATCTTCGCCTGGGTCAATGACGAGAACACCCTTCGGACCTACGGCAAAAAGGCCGACGCCTACGCCGTATTCCGCACCATGCTCGACAAGGGCGACCCGCCCGACGACTGGGACGCCCTGGCTGCGGCGGCGATGGCCGAGGCCGCCCGCCTTCGGTTGCAAGCCGCAGAATGAGGCCCGCGCCGCGCCACGCGCTGCGGAGCAATAGGGTGCGGGCATTGGAATCCTCCGATGTCAGAGGCGCGCTGATTGGAGAATCGGCCGCATCCGACACGCGACGAACGCATGTCCCCCGGACCAAGGACCGATCTCTATTCACGACTACCCGCGCGTTCAGCCTACCGGAGTTTTTGTCGGCGGACAAAGCGCCGCGCCCTGACCGCTCCAGCAGAGCTTTTCCTTGCCGTCAGGCCGCGCATCAGTGAGACTCGCCTCATGAAGAAGCCTCTCAGGGAACTGCCGGCCGGCAAGCGGCGCGAACTGGACCATGCAGTGTCCATCCTGCGCGAGACCTTCGCCGAGACGGTCTCGACACGAAAGGCTCCGCGCCTGCGCGACGGCAAGATCCTGAAGATCATCCTGTTCGGCAGCTATGCGCGCGGCGACTGGGTGCACGATCCCGTCGGCCGCTACTTCTCGGACTTCGACCTGCTGGTCGTGGTCGACCATGAAGACCTGACCGACCTTGAGTTCTGGGAAGCCGCCAACGAACGCCTCCTGGCCGAGATCTCGCTCGGCAGCCAGATGCGCACCCCGGTCACCTTCATCGTTCACAGTCTGGACGACGTGAACCAGAAGCTGGGGCTGGGCCGCTACTTCTTCACCGACATCATCCGCGACGGCGTGGTGCTCTTCAGCGAGCCGGGCGCCTCATTCGCAAAACCTCAGCCTCTGACGCCGAGCACGGCCCTCAGCGAGACTGAAGAATATTTTGAAGAGTGGATGGAAACGGCTGACCGCCGCGTGAAGGTGGCAGAATTTTCGATAAGTCAGAGCTTCAACAACATCGCCGCTTTTGAGCTCCATCAAGCGACCGAGGCCCTCTACATCGGTCTGCTCCTGGTCCTCACGCTCTACACCCCGAGGTCCCACAACCTCGTCCACCTCAGGAAGATGACCGAGCCGCTGGTCCCTCGCTTGGCCGAGGTCTGGCCGCACGAAACCAAATTCCAGAAGCGCTGCTTCGAGCTCCTCCGCGCTGCCTACGTCAAGGCCCGCTATTCACGGCACTACAAGATTACCGACGAGGAACTGGCCTACGTCACCGAACGCATCGCCCTCCTCCGCGCAATCGTCCGCGAGGCCTGCGAATCCCGGATCGACGCATTGCGGCGAAATACGGAGCCCCCCGGTGACTGACTGGATGCCCACCCGAAGACGCAGGCGACCGAGCCTTGGTGGATGGCTCTGGCGCCGCTGGTCATTGCCAGCCCTTTGGCGGCCTCGCATGCCTCAGCATCTCTGCCTCGATTTGGGCCGTTTCCTTGGCGATCTGCAGTTACGAGACCCGCCAGTTTGATCGTCCGCAACCGGGTAAGGCGCTTCGGACCGAACTCGACCCAGCGGAAATCGCCCGTTCCAATAAATCTGTAAGGAACGGGCATGCGCGAGCTTAATGTCCGCATCGATCAAGCGGCGACATTTCTTCGCCTTGGGGATGACGCCGCCACACTTCGTGGAGGAACGAAATAAGATTAGGTATGGCCAGCGGGAACTTCGCAACGGCGCCGGAAGATCGATGCACTGACCTTAGAAGTAAACCGAACGGTTTCGGAAAAGGTAGAGGATGATCCAAACGGGTATCCAGAACCCGACCGTCAAGAAAGTCATGATGATGTGGCCGACGTGGCCCCACGGGCGAAGTTGCGGTTGGGCATAGCCCCCGCCGCCGCCAGCATTCATGTAGACGGAAGGTTGGGCCTTGGCAGCACGCAGCGCCTCGTCCGCGCGTCGCATAGCGGGATCCAACGTCTCCCCACAGTGGCGGCATTTCTTCGCCGCTGCCATAATCTTCTCAGCGCAGAACTGGCAGTCAACCATCTCTGCCGTAGGTGCGGTCGTGTCGGTCATGCGATTCCCCCGAGTTCGCTGTGAGCGCGTCTTCTATGAGGTATCAGCGTTAGATGTCAAAACTGATTACAACGTGGACGCGTATGGTTAAGCTGCGCGTTTAGCCATCGACGATCAGCGTTATGGTCAATCGCAATCACGCTAGGGCGCTGCCAGGAATCCGGACATTCAGCTCTACAGTCGGAGACTGGCTTCGAATCCGGCACGAGCAGTCAATGGTACGGTTCGCAAGCCAGCCCGTCGCCGTCCCCGTCCATGTAGTCTCGGTAGCTAGGCTCCCACGAGGCGATGTCCTCGTGATTATTGGCTCGCGCCTGGCCGCATCCGGAATAGTGCTGATCCCTCGTTCGCTTACTCCACTCGCGGCGAAGTTCCGCCTTTCCAGGAGCATTCGGCGCAAGGGCATAACTCGCTCCAGCAAAAGCGATGGCGAAGGTTCCCGTACCCACCAACCACAACGAAATGGGTTTATGTTGGGGGTTGGATCGTTTCGCCCATCGACGGGGATGCTTCGCCATTCGGTCGTTATAGACCGCCAAGGTTTCCAGACCGTCGATCAGCAAAGTAAACGGCGCCCACGCGCCCGAACCCGCCGTTGGTTCGATGAAGAAAAGCGGCCTTCGAAGCGGCCCGTTAGCGCAGTTATTTCCATCCGCCCGCCCCCGCAGGGATCTTCGTAGATAAGGCTAGCTTAACCGCGCACGCCATGGCATGGCGGCTTGATCTAACGGGGGCATTTCAATGTTGAACTTTCCAAGAGTTTTCGTCGCTTGCGCGGCCCTAACTCTGTGCGCGACCTTCGCCCTTTCTCCGGCTGCCTTGGCTCAGGCCTCGTCTTCCGCAACGACGTCAGATCAAGGGCCGGTTTTGAAGCGACGTGTGGCGGTCGGACGCTTCACCAACAGCACGCCCTATGGGCGGCTTCTCCTTAGCCCCGGCCAAGCTGACCCCATCGCCGTCCAGGCCAGCGATATGCTGACCAACGCCCTTGTTGGTTCCGGGCACTTCTTCGTCTTTGAGCGAGGCGACCTGGAGACGCTGAACGCGGAACGCGCCATGTCGGCGGCTGACGCGTCCCGTCTGGTCGGCGTTGACGCCCTGCTGCTGGGTTCGATCACCCAGTTGGGGCGCCGCAATGAAGGCAAGCAGGGCTTCCTCAACTCTCAGCGTCGCCAGGCCGTCAACGCCACGGTCGAAATCCGCCTCGTCGATGTGCGTACAGGCCAGGTCTTCTTCACCGCCTCCGGCTCTGGAGAAGCGACGACCGAAACGGGCGAAGTCGCCGGTTTCGGCACACGCGCCGGCTATGACGCCACCTTGAACGACCGCGCGATCTCCGCAGCCATCGCCGACACGATGACGAGCGTCATCAACCAACTTCAGCAACGCGCCTGGTTCACCGACATCCTTCGGGTTTCCGGCGACACGGTCTTCGTTAGCGGCGGCCAAAGCCAGGGCTTGCGCGTCGGTGACCGTTTCCGCGTCGAAACACCCGGCGAGGTGATCGTGAGCGGCCAATCCGGCCTGCCGATCACCCTGCCGGGATCCCGGATCGCCGAAGTCGAGCTGACAGGCTTCTTTGGCTCTACGCCCGAAACCGAAGGATCAACGGCCCGCGTCGTCGAGGGAAGCCTGCCTGCCGACACCAAAGGGTTGCGCGTGATGGAGAACCGATAATGAAAGCTCAGCTTCTAGCCGCCGCTATTCTGTGCGGCGCGACCATGGCCGGCTGCGTGCAAAACTACGCCGAGCGCGAGATCGTTCAGGGGGCAGCGGCCGCCACGGTCACCTTCCCTAACGCCCCGCAAGAGGCGCGCATCCTGATCGACGGTCGAGATCTCGGCGCGATCAGCCAGCACCCCAACGGCGTGGCCCTGTCTTCTGGGCGTCACGACATCATCATCACGACCGGAGCGCAGCAGTTGCACAAGCAGGCCGTCTATGTCTCCGCCGGCGCTCGCGTCGAGGTTCGCATTCCATGATCCGCAAGGTTCTCACGCTCGCCGCCATAGGCGCAGCCATGGCCGTTACGGCCTGTGCGCCCGCCACCCGGTTTGAATGGGGTGCCTACGAGCAGGCGCTCTACGCCTACACCCAGAACCCGGAGAGCCGCAGCGTCTACAAGTCCTCGCTCGAACAGGCCATTGAGCGCGGCCAGAAGCGCAATGCGGTCGCGCCGGGCATGCATGCGGAACTCGGCTACCTCTATCTCGAGGAGGGCGATTCCGCCGCAGCGCTGCCGCACTTCCAGCAAGAGCGCGTCCTGTTCCCTGAGTCCGCTCGTTTCATGGACCGTGTGATCAGCCAGATTGAGCCGTCCAAGGCGGTCGCCGGAGGCCAAAACTAATGCGCATTCGATCCAAGCTGATCCTCGCCGCCGCCCTGGCGACGCCGTTATTCACCGCCGCCTGCGTGACCGCGCCAACGCCGAAGCAATTCGGCGTCTTCCGCGCGGAGAACCCTAAAAGCGTCCTCGTGGTCCCTGCCCTGAACTCAACGGTCAATGTCGATGCAGCGGACTATTTCGTCTCGACGATTTCCCGCCCCGTGGCGGAACGCGGCTACTACGTCTTCCCCGCCCACATGGTGAAGCGGGTTCTCGACGACGAAGGTCTGTCGGACGCCGGCCTGGTCCACCAAGCCGACGCCTCGCGTTTCGCGCCCCTGTTCGGCTGCGACACGGTGATGTTCGTCGAGATCAAGAAATGGGAGTCTCAATACGTGGTCATCTCGACCTCCACCAATGTCGAGTTCGATTACACGCTGAAGAGCTGCCGAACCGGCCAGACCCTGTGGTCGAGCACCCAGGCCATGTCCTACAGCCCGCAGGCCTCCAGCTCCGGCAACCCGCTCGCCGACCTGCTCGTCCAGGCCATTATCTCGGCGATCGAGAAGGCCAAGCCCAACTACATCCCCCTCACCCAGCAAGCGAACCTGCTCGCCACTCATACGCTGGGACAGGGCCTTCCAGCCGGCCCCTACCTGCCAGCTCAATACGGAAGCGATCGGAAGCAGTTTCCTGACTGATCACAAGGCCGCCGCAAAAAAGCGGCGGCCTTTGCTACTTTACCTCCGCCTCTAGGCGAACCTTCCCCCGCGCTTCAGAAATGCGCCAGAAGCGGACGTCGGTACCCGGCCGCAACGCAGACATTAGTGTGTCTGATCCAGTGAATGCTCTCGCGGCGTTCCCATCCGTGAGCATCATCGGCCAGGTGCCGGCGAGGTAAACACGAGTCTGCGTGGGGTCATCGTTCCGATGCCGAACGCCGCCGATCTTCGTCAGCAACGAGTTCGGCGCACACCTCGTGCGGGTCGCGATGGCAGAACATGTGCTTCATAGCATGCCGCCAGACGAGCAAGTTCTGGGCACCGGCGTTGTCATCCGGCAACTCGTAATACACGCCGTCAGGCTCGCCATGCCTATTGTCGAGGATCAGCATCCGGGTCGGGCTAATGGGAAAAGAAATCGTGGTCTCCGGATCGTCGATGCCTCGAAGCTCCATCGACGGATGCGTGATCGTCACCGGGTTGTCCGAGGTGATGAAGACCGGCTTGTTCGCCGCGAGCATCACCATGCGCATTCCCAAAAGCTTCGGGGCAATATCGCCCGCGCCGGCGACGTAGTCGTTCCAGGCGGCTTTCATCTCCTCGTCCCCCGCATCCCGGAACTCCGGCCAGTCGGACGGGTCGACTTCATGCCTATTCCCGCCGATCGTCACATGCGTGGGTAGGTGCTCGCGGCCCCGCAACTCGTCGACGAACTGACGATGCATCCGCTTCCAGCTCTCGAACTGGACCGGGTTGCGGGCGTACGTCGTCGCGACGATCAGGGCCAGCATCTTACGCATCGGTTCCCAGGTGAGGTCGGTCTCAGCTTCGCACAGCACCTTCCAGATCGGATGACCGAACCATTGTTCGAGGTGGCTGAGCTTGCGTTCGACGGTGTCATCGCGGCGGCCGTCGGCCTTGCGCGGCGCATAGAGGTAGAAGCGCACCGCCACGTTCTCGATGGGCTTCAACTCCGGCTCGCCGTCGTTTTTGCTGTAGCGCCAAATCTTCTCGCCCGCCGCGTCGGCGGCGAATGCCGCCAGATAGGACTGCGAAAGCCAGTGGCAGCGCTTGGTGATCTGTTGCTTGGGCATGACGCGATGAGCGACTCTACTCGAGCTGCTTGTCGCACGCCGCCAGAAGCCGCCGGGCGTAGAGCTTGCCCGCCTCAAGCACCCAACCCGGATGCACAACGAACAACCAGCCAACGAGCACGATCAGGCTCAGCCCGATCGCACCGACCTGCACCGGCGTGAGCGTCTGGGCGGTGGCGATCACGGATGGCAACGTAACAGGCCTTTGCGCGGGATAGCGGTCGAGAAGAAAGAGGCCGACGACCAGGAGGCTGGTGAAGCACACGGCGATACCGATGGGCTTCAATCCGTAGAGATTTCGGCGGAAACCGTAGGAGGTGTTCTCGTTTAGAACGAGGAAGTGGGCAGGCCCGCGGCATTGCTCCATTAGCCAAAGGACAATCGAACCGTATCGTTTGTCGGCGGCGTCGGGGTCGGCGCGCTCTTCCTCGGCCGTGGGCAGCGGCTTGCCGAGCTTACCGCCAAGATGCTGGTGGTAGCGCGCCTTCACTTCGGCATCGATGCTGGTGTCGGCGTGGCGCAGCATCTGCGTCGTGGGCATCACTCCCCAGGTCTTGAGGAGCTGCTTCTGGGCACGTTGGCCCTGCGACCGGCTCAGCTCCGCGAACAGGTAGAGCAAGCCACAGGTGTTGATGATCGTAAGCACCGCCGCCCCGGCATTGCTGGTCAGCAGGCTCGGAAACCAGGCAAGCAGGGTCGCAAGACCCGGCAGCGCGGCCAGAAGGGCCGGGTAAACCCGCGCCTTCAGATCGTAGCTGTCGAAGTTCTTCAGGAAATCCATCAACGCTCCCCGAGACGGTCTAAGGGAAAACGTTGTTCCTCGACAACGAGGCTGAACTCGTTGTCCCCAATGATCAGCATGATCGGGGGATAGCCCTCGACCGCCATTTGCGCGGCCATGAAGCCGTAGAGGCCGACGTCATCGGTGCTGGGCATAACTCCATAGCCGTCGGGATGGGAATGCCACTCGCCAGCGTAGCGCAGCATCTCGAGCGTCTTGGCCTCGGCGTCGGTGACGGCTTTCGGCAAGCCATAACTCCCGCGCACGAAGGAGCCACGATCCTCCCGGCTATCGATGGGCGTCGCCAACGCGTCAACCAGGTAGATGATCTTGCGCGAGGTGTCGAAATCGCCGAGCAACACGCCGCCGGTCTCGTCGGGTAGGCGCTCCAGGCGGCGGGCACTGATCGTCTCCAGCAGGCCGGGCCGCACGAATACCGACCATTCGCCCGCCGTGAACCGGTACATCGGACGCAGATCGAGATCGATGCTGCGCACCTCCAGCGTCTGAGAATCGGTCCGCCAGACCGTTGCCACCGCCCCCTCCCGCGTGACCGCCGCGCGCAGAGCCTTGGCGGCGATGCCCGCATTGATCGCCACATGGGCCTGTTCGATCCGGCTGCTCAGGTCGCGGCAGCTTTGTCCGTAGCGGACCTGGCCGGCCTTGTTGAGGTGACCGTCGAGCTTCGGATCGGTCAGCACCGCCGCGTAGTAGGACATCTCCAGCTCGTCGAGGCGAACGCTGCGCGCCGCGTCCTCGACCAGCACGACAAGGTCGTGCCCCGTCGGGCTCAGGAACGCCGCCGCCCGACGCCCGGTGGCGTCATGCTCGATTGCCAGGCTACGCGACACCGCAACCGACGCGGCGAGATCGACGATGACGTCGGCATCCTTCAGCGCGGCCTCGTACCCTTCGGCATCCTCGCCGCTCGGCTGCAGCACGTCGAGCGTGTAGGCTGCGGTTTCGGCCGGCGTGCTGAGGAAGGCGTTGGCCTGCCCCGCCACCGCCTGAGACTTGAAGAAGCCCACGCCGTTATCATCGAAGAAGCCGTGGCGCGCGAGATTGTGGGGCAGAAGCAGGTCGTGATCCGCGACACCGGTGATCGTCTCGCCCATCCGGACGAGGTTGCCGACGACCTGAGAGCCGAGCGCGCCGCCACCGATGACCAACATCTTCGTACCGCTCGGACCCTCATATCCGTTAAACTGCGCCGCCCGCTCGCGGGTGATGTTGGTCGATGTGCTCCATAGCAGCACGCCGATCACCGATCCATCGAACTTGGGGTCCGACGCGCCCAGGTTCGGACCTTCCGTGCCATCGGGCATGGCGGTCCAGATATCGAGCGCGACACCCAGTTCGCGGATCGTCGATTGCACCATGAATAGCCGAGTGTCGGTACGCTCCTGCGGGCCGTCAGGCGTGCGGCCGGTCGGGACGCTGACGATGATGACCGGACGGGTGCCCCGCAGCGCCTTTTCCTTGAGCCAGTCGCGGATCTTCGCCGCGAACACTGCCTGGAAATCGAAGCCGTCGACGGTGAAGAGCCGCGTCAGTTCGGCGACGTTGTTCGGGGAGCGCCGGATGAACCCATGCGTCTGCTGCGGCAAAGCGATGTGCACCGCCGTGAAGGCGGCCGGCTTCCGCTCATCCGTCCGCTCGCTGAAGAAGCGAATGATGGGCGTGTTCTCGATGTTGTAGCCGTACAAATGCGAAGAGCCAGACGCGCAAAGCTCGGCGTAGTCCGCCGGCAGGATCGCCTGATGGACCGATCCGATGACGAACGGCTCCAGAGCCTGGTCGCCTTTGTGCAGCTCGCCTTTGGCGGTCTCGTTGAACCAGTGGCGGACCGTGCGGATCAGCTTGTTCGGAGACCAGCGCCGCTTCGCCTCCGCCCAGGGCTCTTCGCTCAGGCACAGCAGCGCCGGATCGCCTTCTTCGACTAGGAAGGTGTGCGGAAGGTTGTCCGGGAAACTATCTCGGAGGACCAGCCCCGACGGCCAGTCGCGATCGTTTACAGGAAAGCCGAGCGCCACCCGCTCCCGTCGACCGATATCGACCAACGGCTCCTGGCCAACATCGAGCTCAAACTCGACGACGACCCAAGACCGTTCCCCGCCCTGACGGGCCTCGATCAGCGTGGCGCCCACATCGTCGCGGGCGGCGAGGAAGGCCGCGAAGTCTCGCGCCTTCCCGGCCGTCGCCGCGTTCAGTTCGATGACGGGGCCGCACCACTTCTCCAGTAGCGCTGTCGTCGGATCGCTCACGGCTCACCTCAGACCAAGCGGTAAACCGGACGACGACCGGCGCGCGGAGCCGCGCCACCGGTCATCGCGCCCGCACCGGCGGAGATCGCCGTCACGATGCGCGCCTTGGTGTGGTCGATCTCGATCACCAGCGGCTTCGGTGCCGCCGCCCGCGGATGCTCCATCGTCACCTTGAAGTCCCCGCCCAGGCCGTTGAAGCCGGTGACGCGGCGATAGTAATTCGCCGCCTGCCGGTGCGGCGGCTGGGTGTCGCTGCCGGTCTGCGGGATAGGCTTGCTCGTCGAGACGATGATGCCGCGCCGCTGGCCATGGGTCTCATAGAGCCTCTTGACTTGCTCCACCGGCACCGTCTCCTCCTGCCCCTTCTCGGGCCCGAGCGACAGGTACGAGCAGTGGTGGGGCAGCTTGAACACGTCCCACTCCAGCCGCTCGGGGCGGCTGCGATCGGTCGTGATGTCGACGATGGCGCTCAGCACTTCGTAGTCAGCGTCCGCCCCGAGCATCAGACGCGTCTTCTTACCGAGCACCTCAAAGGTCGCCTGCATGAAGATGCCGTCCGTATTGCGATCCATCAGCTCGCCGTTGTCGAGCCGGCTGGCGAACGGCGAGTGGGCGAAGAACTCGACGCCGTGGGCGCCGAGGTTGAACGTCGGCACGAGGGTGCCAGCATCGACGAACAGGTGCGCGCGGGAGTCGAAGTCAAGGCCCTGGGATTCGAGCCACTTGCGCAGCACTTCCGGCCGCGAGAACACCCGGATGCCCTTGCCTTCGCGCAGACGGTGACGCGCTTCCTGACGCCAGATGCGCGACTCATCGACGAGGCCGTCCTCAAGGATGACGCAGGCCGGAACCCAGAGCTCCTTGATCTTGAACCGGTCGTCGCTCTGATAGGTCGCGGCGTGTTCCAGCCAGAAAATCTCGCTCGACCGGCAGATATGGTCGTTGTCGAGGTGCGTGATGCAGAACACGTCGACGTCCTTGCGCTTGGCAGCGTTCAGGTCGTCGCGGATCGCCTTCTCCAGATCGATCCGCAGATCGTTCGGATCGTTCATGTCCTTCTGATGGGCGTAATCGAAGATGATCTTTCCGCCGCCGGTGAGGTCGAGCAGGCAGCAGTCAGCGTTGTTCAGCGGGAAAAAGGTGAGCTTGGGCATAAGGGCTCCAACGGGGTGAAAACCCGCGCCTGCCCGTGACGAAGAATATCAGCCGGCCCCGTTGTTTCTTAACGGTCCCCCCGATAAAGGTCGGTCACCGGCCCTTGCGAGTCGGAAAAAGGGGGAGAGGGCGGCTTTCCGTTCCGGCAAAGTTCGGGCCGCTCTCTTCCCACCACACGCAACACAACACACGCTTACAAAACGGCCGAGCTGACCCATGTGGGGATCGACCGTGGCTGTGACAAGCCAGCAAAGCAGGCCCATCTACATCATCGATGTTGGCGATCAACTACCGCTCAAGCGGGCGGTCGAGGCATCGATCTACACCCAAGGCATAGGCCGAGTCGCCTCGCAGTTAAAAGGGGCTTTTCACCTAGGCCACCATCATTCTGCGATTCGTTCTAGCCGTCTATATTTTGTGTGTCTAGTCGGCCCCGACGCAAGAGAAGGTGGTTACCGTGCCCCATGTGATTGCGGCCCGCGACGTTCTCTGGACAGATCGCAGCGCACCCAAGCCTAGAAGTTCCTCGCAGAACGAGAGCTACTTCATAGCAGATGAGAATTTCTCTGGAGCGTCCAACCTTCGTTTCCGAAGGCATCAACTTGGTACAGGATGTTGCCGTGTCTGCGCGTCGAAATGGAAGTACAGCCGCAGTTTCGATAGCGCGAATGTGCGTCGGTGGCCGGTTTTCTGCCAACAGACGAGACGACGAGTCCGGGCTGGATCATCTTCATCGCTTCGGCGTGGAACCCGCTATCGCGGCCATGATGGCTTGCTTTCAACACTCGTGACTGAAGGGCTTGACCGTAGTGCTGGACCATCAGATCCCAAGACAGCGCTTCTGCGTCGCCAGGCAGCAACACGCTGCGGCCCGCATATGTTACACGCAAAACGTAGCTTAAATCGTTCGATTTGCCCTGCTCATTGCAGGTTTGGACCAACTGACCGGTCGGTGACAGGATTTCGATCCCATCGCCAAGGCCGTCCGCGTCCGTTCCGAACGCGAAGGCTTTAGCCCCACGATAATATTGTAAGTACGATAGTTGGTAGCCTCCACTGCGGATTGCTTGATAGCACTCCCAGTCCTCCTGGTCGGAGTTTGATCGATAGGAAGGCGTCGGTTTGGTGTTCGCCGTGTCCCAAAAGTTAACAATCTTCACGTGATTGAGCAGCTTCTTCAAGCCGCGCATGTGGTCAAGATCAGGGTGGGTCAGAATGAAGCGCCAGAGCGGGCGCCCTGGAAAGTTAGTGGTCAGGAAATCGACAGGGTCAGTCAGTTCCTTTGTCTCGATCGTCTCCATTGCGGCATAGGCCTGGAAGCTGGCGAGCGTAGTCGCCCCGCTTTGCTCCGCCAAGATTTCTTGGCGGGTTGCCGGATCGTAGTCCTGCGAGTTGTTGATATCGATCATAGTCAAACGACCGCTGGCATGCTCGATGATCGTGCAATCGCCATGTCCAACGTTCAAAAACCAAATCTTCAACCCCGCCTCCACCTCAACCTTTGCTATTAAGTTAGGTGCAACTTCAGGGCGTTCAAGGGTGTGGCCACCCTTCCGTAGGCGCGAGTTCGGGCATTAAATTCGCCCCATCGGAGATGGCCTTCTGACGTTGGAAAGCGGGAAGTAGCAAGCAGACCTCACCAAAGCAGTCCGCGCGGAAGCGTCGGATTGGCTTGCCGTGCCCGATCTGACCTCTGCAGGTTAATGCAGCAGCAATCCCACGCGTCGTTCGCGCGCTACGCATCCTCGCTGCGGAGCATCCAGCTTTGGGAAGACCTCTCCATGGAAGCGACTCGCGAGACCGAGGCCGCGATGGTCGAGCAGGCCGACGTCCTGCACCGTTTGTGTCTAGGTTGGCCGCCCGACACCTGATCGGCCGTCGGCGTCGTAAGCGCTCTTCGCGACCTGTCCGTCATCGTCCGACTCGATGGCGGGATCCATCTGTGGCGCTTTCTTCCACCTCATTCTTCCTGAGTGTGAGTATCTCCGCCCTCCTGTGAATATAGAGAGTAGAAGAATGCGGGCTTAGCCCGACCTATTCGGCCAATCGGGCCGCCAGGGTCTGCATGAGGTATTTCACGGAGTCGAAGATTCGTACCGCGTCTTCCTCGCCATAGCGACCCACGCCATGCATCGCGTGATTTCGCCAGGCGTTCTTGATGGCCCGCAACTGCAGTACCGCTTCGGACGCCCACTGCTCTTCGGACGCGCCGTGGCTCGACTTACCGATCTTCCGGAGCTCTGCGTCGATTTGGTTGAGCGCCGCATTCCAATTCTGTCCCGCCTCGATGCCCAACGACCTCGCCAAAGCCTCGAGCGCCGGCTCAAGAGCGCGCATCAGATGCATGACGCAGGCGGTCCACAGTCCGACGGCGCGGCACTGCCCCGCATCCGCGATGTCGGGCGCCGACGACGGAAATGCTTCGGCGACCGGCGCGCCGAACAACGGGGTCGGAGGATTGAGGAACTCGGCATGGGTCGCCGGAAGCGCGAGCAGCGACGCCCGGGACGCTTCGGCCACGAACACGCTTAGCACCTTGTCCGCGTAGTTAGTCACCCGCTGGAGCTCGTGGGAAGAAAGCGGTCGGTTGTGGGACAGGAGAGCGAGCGCTTCGTCCCACCCCAACTCGATCACCTTGACCGCCGCGGGCATTGACAACGTCATCGCCGCCTCCTTCAGCATCTCAGCGCTTTTGAGGAAGCCGACTCTCACGTCGAAGTCGATCGCCGTGGGAACCATGTGCCCCTCAAGCTGCTGGAGGACACGCCATTCTCCGATGGCGTTCCCCAGATAGGTCATGGGTTTGAGCAGGGCGTCTGAATCGATCTTCTTCAAGGTCATAGCGCTTCATGCCACACTGGCACACCACTCGTGGAGACCCAGATTTCGGCAAAGGCGAGAGATCGCTTTCCGTGGGCCTGGTGTGTCGTAAGGTATTCGCCTCAACGGTTCGCGGAGACACACTACGCATGCAAAGCCAGTTCTCTGCCTTCATCGTCGGTGCCCTCGTCGACGCCATCACCGGCGGCGCCGGCAATGATCAGGCCGCGCCTGTAGGCATCTACCGGTCCGGTCCGAAGATCGAGCAGTTGCGGCTGATCAGGACGTCAGCTTTGAGTCAGAAGCGGCCGTTACCGCTTGCGTCCCTGCTAGTCGCTGAAGCCCTCGTCTCGACAAGACATGGAGCTGGCGCACTTGACGGGCGCCGCTCGCGGAGAGAGGGCTCCTCGCCCCGCTCCGCAGCCCGGATCAGTTTTGCGGTTGAGGCGTGGTGCTGGTCGCGACTGCGGGGTCGTTAGCCGGCGTCGTGGACGGAACAGAACGTTCGACTACGACCGGCGCCGCGGCACGCGCCTCGGCCGCTCGAGCCTCAGCTGCGGCGCGGAGCGCCTCCGATCGGGCGGTCGCGCTCTGCGCCTGTGCAATGGCCACGCTGTCGCGGGTGCTGCTGATCTGGTTCTGCGCGATGGCGGCCTCAGCCGTCTGGCGAGCACTCTCGGCGGCGGCCTCCGCCTTGGCGGCTCGGAGGTCCGATTCGCTCATTCCACCGTCAGGACGGGTCAGCACATAGATCAGGCCGAACACGACAGCGGCGAGCAGGATGCCCACAACCCACCACAAGGCGGTGTTGCTCTCGCGTTCGACGATGATCCGTTCTTTGATCCGACGTCCAGAAGGGCCGGCCGGCGGGATGGCGTTCGGATCAGGTCTCTCGAACTCGTCCATGGTCTTCCTCCTCGTTGCCCGCCTCAAACCACGCGGCCGAAGCAATGGTTCCGCTTATCGTCGCGCGGGTCTCGCCCTGTCGAAACAGACAGCGAAGGCCCTTGGCCGACGCTGCGTCTGGGCAGTTGATGGTCGCCGTGGAACGCCCGTGCACAGCTTTGACTGGCCGGTTCCAAGGGAGATCACCCGGGGCTCGGATAGACCCGCTCCACTGCCAGCGTCGCTTCCCTTCCCGGCGCCAAAATCATTTCCTCCGGCGCCGTCAATTCAAGCCAGTGCAGGCCCAATCCCGGCGGAAGAACGACGATCTGGCGGTCATGATAAGGGGCCACTTCGGGCCCTGGCGCCGTGGTCAACATCGTGAAGGCTCCGTCCCGGACGATGCCGGCGATCCAGAACCAGGGCTGGCCGGCCAGATTGAAGAGCCATTTCGTCTTCTTGCCGGCCACCACGGGGTCCGTGAACTCATAGAAGCCGTCAGCAGGAACCAGGCACCGCGTCGAATGCGCGAAGGAGCGTCCCTCTGACCGGAAATTGAAGACCGGCTTGCCGTTCGGCGCCTTCCAGGCCCAGGGCGCGGTGCTCAGCTGGAGCCCCTCTTCTCCCTGGATGACGAGCGGCGCCCGGTCGCCGATCCGGTAGTCCCGGGCCTCCAGGTTGGGAAGACCTTCCGGCGTCGCCAAGGTCCGGCCCGCATTCTTGAAGGGCGCGAACAACTGATTGGCGGGAACATGAAGTCGGTAGTTGTTGCACATCGCCGTCTCCTCCTCCCCGGACAAGCAGGGATCATTTCCACGTCTCACCCCGCCGGGCAGCGGCGCGCATCAAGGCCGCCTCCTGATCTTCCCGACAGCCGTCGTCCCAGGCGCGTGGCTGTATGGAGACGGCCAGCAGCTTACGACATTGGGCGCCCGTCTGTCGGCTCACCTCGAGGGTGGTCGCATAGACGCCACAACGCCGGCATCGGAACCGCAGTTCGCGAAGCGGCTGATCCGCCAGCCGCGCCCCGAACTTCCAGACATCGAAATGGGTCGTGATCCGGCATCCCTCGCACCAGAACAGCAGGTGCACGTCGCGATGGGAAACCACGTCGCGTGCAGTCACGCGATCGGCGGTCCATGTCTGCGGAGCGTCGGGCGAAGTCATAGGGCGTCACCGCGTCGCATCTGGAGCCGAAGCTCCGGCTGAGGCCAGTTCTTCAAAAGCGGCGCGCGACCTGTCGGCCAGACCCGGCGCCAGACGGTCCAGGCAGGCGGCATGCCTCGCTAGCAGACTGATCAGGACAGGGTCATGACGGGCGGCCTCGCCATGCCTCCATAGCCGGACCATCTGCGCCAGAATCGCCTCGGCCGCAGGAGGAATGTCCCTCACTGAACTCGACCGACCAGAGGAAGTCCCGCCGCCAGGCCGGCGACAAGGTCCACGGTCCTGACAGGAATATCGGCCGCGGGCCTGTCTTCTTCCGCGCCGGCGGGCTCCGCCCCGTCCTCGTTCAGATCGCCCAGGCTCTTGCCGGATTCGTCCATTCTGTTCTCACTTGCCTAGACTAGAACATAGAGTGAACAAGACAGCGTATGGATGTCCATATCCGAAATACGGATTCCTGTGGGCTACACCCTGGCGACGCGCCACGCCGACTATGAGGACGACGTGGCCGCCGCCCCCTTCTGGCCCGCCCCATCAAGCTGGCGGGCGAAGGCTGACGCCGCTCCCAAAAGCCTCGGCTTGGCCAGGATCGGAGCCCGCGACGGCGGTCGTAGCGCCCGCCGCCATCGAAACGGCTTCGCTGAAAAAGCACGGATCGTGCTCCCTGACGATCGAATGCGCCGGCGCAATCGCCAGCCGCTTCATGGAGGGCATACCCGGATGAGGGCGCCGGACCGCGAGGCGATCAGGCCAGATTCACGTCCGCGACCGCGCCCGCGTCAGGCGTCGTCTTGGTGAGATTGGCCTTGAGGATCTGATAGCCGAAACCCAGCACGCCCTTGTCCGACACCCAGACCCGCCCGTCGTCGCCGTCAAATCGGATCAGGGTCAGGCGGGGGTCATCCTTCCCGTCAGGATACCAGGCCGCGACCACGGGATTCCAGAAGCGATCGATGCGCTCACGATCCTGGTCTATCGCCAGCCGGCCAGGAATGCAGGCCTGCAGCTTCTCGTCCTTGGCCTGATAGCAGAACATGCCCGTCTGGGCGCCGGTCGCAACGTCCCGGGCGAAGTCCGTGTCGTCCCGCGTGAAGAACCAGATCGTCCCCGTTTCAGGCTCGCCGAAACCGGTCATCGGCTGGTGATGATAGCCCGGCCTGTCGATGCCGAGCATGCCCGTGTTGGAGTGCTCGAGGCTCTTCCAGAAGGCTTTCTCCGCCTCGGCGGGGGTCAGTTGATCGCTCATGAAACTATCCTTTTCTGTCCTCGATCAACTGACCGCCCCCGAACAGGTTCCTGGTCTCATGAGCCCTCCGGTTGCTCCCGATCCGGCTGCGACGTCCGTTCCCCGGGTTCAGGACTGGTCCAGCGCTGTGCCCGCGGTCAGATCGTAGACACCAGCCTTGGCGCGGCTACCGCCTTCTCCGCCGCTCAGGGCCGGTGCGCCGGGGCCGCCGCGGCGACGAGCGCCCTGAGGCCGGTCGCGGGCTGATCGATGAGAAGTCTATGCGACACAAGAGGTCCGTCGCCTCCAGCGCGGAGGTCCTTCCCGACCGGCCCGAGATCAGCGACGCCGCTGGCGCGCCCCTCGCAAGGAAGACCATCGGATCCTACGTCCCGCACATGGCCAGCCCCGAGCATCCGTCCGTCAAGCCGGTTTCACCGCTCCATGCCTCGCCCCTTGATCGCCGCCGCGACCGCCAACCCCAGCCCTTGGCCCTGCCCCACAGGCGCCAAAGCCACTGCTTCACCCACCGCTGGCGTCCGGCCTCCCAACCTCAGCCGCCCATAGTGCTCCACGCCCTGAGCATCCCGCACCACCACCCAGGGCGTCGCCCCCGCCTCATCGTCAAACCCCGTCTTCACCACCACGCCGGCCACCTTCTCGCGCCCCAGAACCCGCACCTCCCGCGCCCCCTCCAGCCGGCGCTGGTTCATCGTCCTGATGATGCCCCGCCGCACCTGAAGGGTTCGAAGCTTCATCTCCATCTCCGGATCGAGCCGATATCGACGGCCCGTCCGCACGGCGAGTCCCAGCCCTTCCAGATGTCGGAGCCTGCCCCGCCTCAGCGCCGCCCAGGCGCCTGCTCCTCCCACGCCGTCATCGACCAGGCCGCCCGGATTCGTCGCGGCCAGAAGCCGTCTGTCCAAGCCGGTGAACCGATCCGCCTGGGTCTCCTTCCACACCCGGCGCTCCGCCTCGACCCGCGACAGGTCCCCCAGCCGTTCCTGCGCGACCTCCTGAGCCCGCGCCCGGAAGCCGTAACCCATGTAGTCGCGGGGAATGACCAGGTCCCGGCCGTCCGCACGCCTCCCCCTCACCAGGACATGGGCGTGCGGCTGGTCGGTGTCGAAGTGGCAGGTCGCCATCCAGCCCAGGCTGGGCGCGCCCAGATCCGCCGACACCCGCGCCATGACGTCGCGCACATAGCCTCTGAGGTCGGCGATCCGGTCGCCGTGTTCCGGCGAGATGATGAAGCGGAAGTGATGGCGATCTCCGCTCCAGCCTCGCACTTGCACCGGCGCTTCGACCCCGTCCGCCGTCCGGTCGAAGAAGTCCGGACGCGCCCCATCGACGCCGGCGCCCGACCGTCCGAGATAGGCGACATGCGCCGCCAACGCCCCCGCCCGCGCCGCAGCCTTTCCGACGTGCCGCGACACCAGGGCCTTCACGATCACCCGCTGACGGACGTCCATGCGGAAGGCTCGGCCCGACCGTCCCTGCGCCGCCCTGAGCACGCCTGAACGGTCCCCCAGGGCGAACTGCCGTGAGGCCGCCAGCCTCTGGAACATGCCGGCGCGCACCGGGACGCGATCGGTTTTCAGCGACAGCGGAAGGCGAACCTGGACGCCCTCGCACTCAGGCGTCGCGCCAGATGACAGCCGGTTCTCGATCGCTTCGCGGATGAGCATGTCGCATCTCCCGAAACGGCCGCCGGTCCGCCCGATCCGGACAACTCTTCGCAAGTCATCCAGAGCCTGACAATCATCGGCCAACCCACAGAAAGAATAGCGAAAATATGAACACGCGAACACCGCCTTTTATCTTGCCCTAAGCCCCTTTTCGCAGATTTCCGGACATCGCCGTCAACACTCCCCGCACCCGATCAAACCTCCGCAAAAGACGCACGACGCCCCTTGGCCGAGCCCCCGCCGCCCGTCGCGCCCTCCGGACGACACGGAGAAACCCGCCCGGCCGAAGCCGAGCGGGTCAGATCAAAAGCCGATGCGACGGTCGTCCATCAGTGCGGTCGCGACCGAACCGCCAGATGCCGGACGCCCTGCTCCATGGCTTTCTGTCCCAGGTTGAGCGCAGGCCCGAACGGCCGTCCGTCCGCTGACCGCCCCTCATCCAGGGACCGTGCGAGCGTGAGGCAGCAGGTCGGCTCGAGCGCGATCAGGTCGTCGTTGGCCCTGAACGGAGCCGCCTTCCCGTGGGCGTCGAAGTCCGCCCGAGCGAGGATGAGCGTCACCCCCTTCTGCTGGGCCCATCGGATCGCCAGCTTCTCCGCGCCTCTCGCCCCGGTCGTCGCGAGCGCCATGTCCGGCCACTCCGCCAGAGCCCAGTTCAAGGCGTCGAAGATACGGGCCGCGTCCTCGGCCGCATCCGCCGACGGCGCGCCCCGGAAGGCCACGACCGGTCCTGCATGATGCGCACCCTCCGCCCTCCGGTCGCGGACCGCCCGGATGGCCTGCTTGGCCTCCAGCTGCGCCGCCGTCAGGAAGCTGCCTCGGCGGCTGCCCCTCCAGGCCGTCCAGACCTCGCCGGTGGAAACCGTCCAGGCGTCGGAGGCCGCATCCCGGATCCTCTCCGCCGCCTGCGTCGCCGCATCTCCTGCCCGAGCCTTGGCCGTCGCCTCCTGAAGCTCGACGTCCGCCGCCTCCGATCCGTCGAAGTCGCGGTCGAGCCTGCGCATCGTATCGCGCGCGCGATCGGCGTCCCGTTCGATCCTTCCGGCCGCCGAATGGAAGGCGCCGATCAGGGCTTCGCCGAGAAGCGTCTGGAAGTCTTCCAGCGCCGTGTCCGCGATCACGTCCAGCAGTTCGGTCATGAGCGCTCGCCCGAGCTGGACCAGGGCTTCCTCGGAGGCCTGCGGTCGCTGTTCGCCCAGCGCTGCGGCCAGGTCGTCGAAGGCGGAGTCTGATTTCGGCGCCAAGGCCGTGATGAAGGCGGGGTTCGAGCTGTGCATCCGATCATTCCAGTTCTGAAATGTCGCAGCGCCCCATGCGCAACGACCCCATTCCTGGCCACGTCGGGGTCCCCGGCAGTCACCGCAGCGGTCCTCCTCTCGAGGGCCGTGGAGGGAAACGGCGAAGCCGTTGACGGCCGGGGTGACGTGTCAGGATGGGAGGTCGTTGTGTGGGGGCATGTCCTCGTCCCTCTTCGGACGAGGACGCCTTTCGGCGCCGTCGCGCCGATTGCCACGGAGAGTGTGCGGCCGCCCTGCGCCGCGACGACGGCCACGCCGTCGTCGCCTTCATCTCATCGGCCGTCGCACTGCGGGCTACGACAGGCCTCAGTCGACGCCGACCATTCGCAGCAGGCTCTCGGCCGTACAGGACCGCTTCTGATAACCAACCTCGGCATGCGCCGCGCAGAAGGCGCCGCGCGCGACCGAACGCCCGCACAGGCCGAAGCTCGCCTCGCCCGAGTGGCCGTACGGCCAGCGGCACTGGCCGAAGCCGACCGCCAGGATGGTGGTCGTCGGGCTGGTCGGCGTCACGATCGTCGTCGCCGAATGCGCCGCGGTCCTGACCTTACGCGGCCCGGACTGGCGAGCCGCCGGTTGCGAGACGGATATCTCCTCCCGAGGCCGCTTCGCCCGCGGCGGCGCCGCAGGGCGCGCACGACGGGCCTCCGGTCCGCGGGCCAGGCCCAGGCGATAGACCTTGCCCAGGACGGCGCAGCGAGAGACGCCGGGTCCCAGCGCGCCGGCGATCCAGGCCGCCGTCCGGCCCTCCTTCCAGAGGAAGATCAGTCGCTGGGTAATCTCGGGGGTCCAGATGGCGGAGGTCATGGCGGCGCTCTCGTTCAGCAAGCCCAATCGGCTCGCCTGCGCCCGCCCTTCCTTCTCCTCCGCCCCACGAAGAAGGCCCAGCGCTTTCGCGCCGGGCCCATGGACCGATGTCGGTCGTCGATCTACTCAGAAGGGGATGTCGTCGTCCAGGGCGGCCGCTCCCGCCTCCGACACATAGGCATCGCCCGCATCCGTCTCACGCGACGCGGCGGTGCGCCGGTTCTTCAGCCGCATGTCGTCCACCACCACCCGAAGGTCGAAGTGTTCGACGCCGTCCTTGCCGGTCCAGCTGTCGTTCTCGACATGGCCCTGGATCACAACCCGGCTGCCCTTGCGGGCATAGGGAGCTACGTAGTTCTCCGCTGTCGCCTCGTTGAAGCAGACGCAGTTGAAGCCGGTCGTCCGCTCGCCCGGTTCGCCGTCGGCACGACGATAGCGGGTGGTCTCGAGGACGCGGAAACTCGCGCGCTTGCGGCCCGAACCCTGGGCCGAGAGGATGGAAGGGTCAGCGGCCAGATAGCCTTCGATGACGAGGGTCTGCATGATCAGTCTCCTTGAAATGAGGGTTGAAGGTTCAGGCGGCCGCGCGGCGGCCCTTGCGAGGACGCGCCGGTTCGGCGGTTTCCGCGGACGTGTCCGCCTCAGCTTCGCCGGAGTTCGCGGCCTTGTCGGCGGCCCAGTCGAGGACGGTCAGCCGGTTCACCACCAGTTCCTTGGCGGCGCGCTCGGTCCCATCCTTGGCCGTGTAGGCGGTGTCGACGAAGGCCCCCACGACCAGGGCCTCGCAGCCCTTGGCCAGGGCGCGGGCGATGACCTTCTCATTGAGGCCCTTGGCCCAGCTGACGCAGTTGACGCCGACGATGCGGTCCTTGCCCGCCAGATCGACGCCGCGCTTCTCGAGCAGCCGGAACACCGCCTTGGCGAAGTCCGGGCTGATCTGGGGGTCGGCCGCGAGCCGGCCAGTGAACACCATGGTCTGCATGTCAGTCTCCTGTTGATCCGAAGCGCCGGGGAGCCGATCTCCCTCATCCCGCTTCACCCGAGACCTCCCTTCCTCCCGTCCTCCTCCTGACCGGACGGGGCCTTCGCCCCGTCCGGCCTGCCTCAAGCCGCCGCCGCGTCGATGACGTTCTGCACCGGGTGGCGACGCAGCACGGCCTCCACCACCCTGGGCTGGTCGATTGGAACGAAGACACGGGGCGTAAAGGCGATGATCTCGACGAAGCACCCGAGCGCCACCAGAGCGTCGCGATCGGTCCGCCCGCCCACCACCTCGATCCGCCAGCGGTCCATCACACGCGCCCGCCTGAGCCAGAGTCCGCCCTCCAACGAGAGCTGGACACTGCGATCCAGGAGGGTTGCGGCTGTCTTGGCGCCGTTGGTCCAGGCGTCGCCAATCTCCGTCAGGCCAAGCGTGGCTTTCAGCGCCTGGGCCTGGACCGCGTCCAGCACCCGGCCAAGCCAGCGACGACCATCCGGAGCGCGCACCCGGCGCACGGAGCAGCCTCGGTTCGGCAGCCGCCCCCAGATCGGCAACAACAGCCCCGTCGCCAGCGTAAGTTCACGCGTCCGCCAGGGATCTGTTCCCGCGACCTCTTCGTCCCACACACGTCGCCAATCGGCGCCCATCGCCGGCTTCCACGCCGACTCCTCGAACGTCTTCTCGGGCATCGTCTGGCGATGATCCGGTCGGATCAGGCGCACGGCAGCGACCAGCCGGTCCCGGTCCGTGGCGGTTGTCAGGCCGAGCTCCGCGATCGCCGCCCGGCCGGACTTCTCGTTGATGACCAGTTGGTGAGCGATATCCTCGGCCCAGGCCAGCGCGTCGTCAGACTGCAGGATCTCGCGCCGAACCTTGAGCGAAAAGGTCACCAACGCGGTCTCGGCGCCCGTGGAAACGTCGGTCCGGATAACCTCCTGGTCCAGAACTTCAAGCTCCTCGGCCTCGATGTCCTCCAGGCCCCGATCCAGATCGCCTGAGGCGGCGGCGCGCTCGAGAATGCCCGAGAGGATGCGATCGAAGTCCTGGAACAGGGCGTTCTGGTCAGAGATGCGCAGGGCGAGGAGCCGGTTGAGGAAGGTATGGATCGGCGGCAGATCGTCAGAGGGCTTCAATCCACCGTCGGCGTCGAGGAGTTTCATCCCGGTCTTTTCCATGAAGGTCTCAAGCGTCATGGACGACAGCTCCCCGAAGGCGAGCGCGCCGTAGAAGACGAGAAGGGCACGACGGGCCCAGGGACTTTCCAGATTGTCCTCGGCGCGGAAGAGGCCGGCTCCGGCCGTCCGGCGCTCGCCCCGCGTCAGGGCGCCCAGGGAATCCAGACGCCGGGCGATGGTGGAGGTGAACCGCTTCTCGCCCTGAATGTCGGTGGTCACCGGCCGGAACAACGGCGCCGACGCCTGGTGGGTGCGATGGCTGCGCCCCAGGCCCTGGATGGCGGCGTCGGCGCGCCAGCCTGGTTCGACCAGATAGTGGACGCGACGCTGCTGGTTCGCCGCCGACAGGTCCGAATGATAGCTGCGTCCGGTCCCCCCGGCGTCGGAGAAGACCAGCACCCGCTTGCGCCCGCCCATGAAGGCGTCGGTCTCGGCGCGGGCGGCGGAGGCGCCGCGCCGCTCGACCACGCGACCCCCGTCGCGCACGACGACCCGACGCGACCGTCCGGTGATCTCGGCGACGGCGTCCGTACCAAAGGCCTCCAGCAGGGCGTCGAGCACCCCGGGCACGGCGGGCAGACAGGCCATCTGTTCAATCAAGGCCTCGCGCCGGGCCAGGGCTTCCTGGCTGACGGCGGGCCGGCCCTCGTTCATGACGGGGACCATGGTCACCGCGCCATCCTCACCCTCGATCGCTTCCATCAGGTGGATCGGGAAGGCCTCGCGCAGATAGTCGAGGACATATTCGCGCGGGGTCAGGTCAATCGAAAGATTGTTCCACTCCTCGGGCGGGATGGACGCCAGACGGCGCTCCATAACGGCCTCATTGGTCGAGACGATCTGGACCACGGACGATCGGTCGTTGGCGAGATCGTCCCGGATGGAAGCCACCAGGCTAGGAGCCTTCAGCCCGGCCAGCAGATGGCCGAAAAAGCGCAGCTTGGCGCCCTCGAAAGCGGAGTGGACCGCCGAGGCGGCCTGACCGCTCTTCGCCCTGCCCTCCTCGTCATTGAGGCCGGTGGCCTTCAGGGCCTCGGCGAGGTTGGCGTGGATGACTTGGAAGGCGTCGGCCCAGGCATCCCAGATGGCGATGTCGTCGGACGTCAGCAGATGGACGAGGGGTGCATATTCCACGCCCTCGAACGACAGGCTGCGCGCCACATAGAGCCCCAGCGCCTTGAGCTCGCGCGCGACCAGTTCCATGGCCGCCACCCCGCCCCGGTCCATGGCGTCCAGGAAATCCGCCCTGGACATGAAGGGCGCCTCCGGCCCGCCCCACAGACCCAAACGGGCGGCATAGGCGGGGTTCTCGGCGGTGGTGGCTCCTGTGGCCGAGACGTAGAGGATACGAGCGTTGGGCAACCGGTTCTGCAGGGCTAGGCCCGCCATTCCCTGCATCGACGCCTTCTTAGTCCCACGAGATCCTTTCCCGCCGCCGGCGGCATTGGCCATGGCGTGGGCCTCGTCGAAGGCGATGACGCCGTCAAAGTCGGCGCCCAGCCAGGCGACGATCTGATCCAGTCGGGATTGGCGACCGCCCCGCGCCGGCTGGCGCAGGGTGGCGTAGGTGGTGAACAAGGCGCCGCGGTCGAGACGAATGGCGTCGCCCTGTTTCCAACTGGAGAGCGGCACGATGTCATGGGCGCCGCCGCCGATGGCGGTCCAGTCGCGTCGGGCGTCTTCCAGCAAGGCGTCGTTCCGGGACAACCACAAGGCCCGCACCCGGCCCTGGCTCATATTGTCGGCGATGACGGCGGCGATCTGACGACCCTTGCCGCACCCCGTGCCGTCGCCAAGGAAGAAGCCCCGCCGCAACTGGACAGCGTCCTCGCAGTCCTCAGCGACGAGGGTCATCTGATGCGGAGCCTCGTCCAGCCGCCACCATCCGGGCAGATGAGCGGCATGGGCCTCTCCGGCGTAGATGACGGTCTCGGTCTGGGCGTCGGATATCCGCGCCGCGTCCCGCACCGCGAGCGGCAACACGGGTCGGTAGGTGGGCGCGGGCGGCGCGACCGAGGCCATGGGGCCGGACTCGACCAGGGGCGAGGGATGCGGCCGGGCATCGGCCAGGACGATGCGCGCCAGGGCATGGGCCTGGTAAAGGCCGACATCCCGCCCCTCCCCGGCCCAAGGCCGGACGTCATAGGCCAGGGGCGCCGCGCCCGTGAGGAAGGCCAGTCGGCCGGACGGCAGAGCGAGGCCTCGCTCGCGCGGAGCCAGCAGAGCCTCCAGCGACACCTGCATGCGTGGGCGGGGCCTTGCGCCGACCCGGGACGGCAAGGCCGCGATGATCCTCGCAGCGGCCTCGAGGTCATCCGCACTCACAAGCGGCGCAGGGTCCGCTCCGGCCTGGTTTCGGTCGATGACCAGCAGGCCGGTCTCCACCGGGGTCCCATGTTTGGCGAAGGCGCCCGACGGGAAGGCGATCCGCCCCACCACCACGCCCATGTCGCTGAGGCGATGAAGCAGGCCGGCCTGGGTCAAGGCGGTCAGCGGTACGATCGCGGCCAGCCGACCATTATCCGCCAGCGCCTTCAGGCTCGCCCCAAGGTGATCGGCGAGATCCGAGAACGGCGGGTTGGCGATGACGACGTCGAAGGCTCCGGCGCCGTCCGACAGATCGTGAATATGGCGTCCGTCATGGCGCGTCCGGTCCGCCGCCGGAAACAAGCCGTCCAGCAGGTCAGCCCGGCCCGGCGCGATCTCGTTCAGCGCCAGCACCCCGCCGCAGGCTTCGGCGATCGCGGCGAGCAGACCCGTTCCGGCCGAGGGCTCCAGCACCCGGTCGCCGGGCCGGACCTGGGCGGCCAGAACAACCAGCGCCGCCAGTTGCGGCGGCGTCGAGAACTGGTCGAGCGCCACCTGTTCCTCGCTTCGCCGCGTGTGGGTCAGGCCAAGCGTCGAAACGGCCGCCAGAAGTGCGGTGATCTCGGCGGGGGCGTCCTCAAGACGTCCGACCTGGGGCGCGAGCCTGCGGATCTGCAGCACTGTCGCCGCCTCGATCGCATCATAGGCGTCGCGCCAAGCCCAGGCGCCGTCGGCGTCGGACGCGCCAAAGGCGGTGGTCATGACGGCAGCGACCAGACGCCGATCGAGAGAACGGGATCGCGCCAGATGGGTAGCCAGCGCCCGAGCGGCGGCTAGGACATTGGCGGCGGTGTCCGAGGCGGATGGATCGCCGAACAGGGACAGGGTGCGGGTCGAGGACATGGGCGAGGCTCCGACGCCTGGAGCGGAGGGCGCCTCCCTCTCGGTCCTCCAGGCTCGCCTCGCCTCGCCCTTCCCTCGCCTTTGGATCCTTGAGCCTCTCAAACAACACGCCGCCCCAGCGAGAACCGGAGCGGCGTGTCAGACCAGCAGATGATCAGGCCGCGACGGGATCGAGGGCTGCTTCGCCAGCCGGGGTGACGACAAAGACCCCGGTTCCATCATCATCGTCGCCATCCAGGGCGGACGGGTCCTCATTATCGACCACCCCGTCTTCACCCCCACCTCCATCTCCGGCGTTAGCTCCGTCCTTCTCGGGCGACGCCTTCCACGACAGAATGGCGGGCGCCCAGGTCCGGGCGGCGGCCTGTTCCACCACCCAGTCGACCAATTCGGTCTTCTTCAGCGTCCTGGCGCGCTCGTCCTCGGATCCCATCGTCTCGAGCATGCCCATCAGCAGCCCCTTGGAATGGGGCTGGAGGAAGGGCGCGTCGGGCGTCCAGTGCAGTGTGATGTCCGCGTTGCACAGCGCGGCCAGCTCGGCCGCCTCGGCACGGGCGCTGCGACGGATCTGCATGGTTCGCTCCTCGCGGATGTCCAGGCTGATGGCGGTCAGCTCGGCCAGCAGTCCCATCTTCTCGCCGTGCGGCAGGGCGTGAACCCAGGCGATGACGGTCTCGCCCGAGGCCTGCCAGGCCGCCCTGCGATCATCGAGGCGCCCACGCACCTCCCCGTCCAGAGCCTCGATCACCCGGCCGCCGGTCGGATTGAAGCCGGTGGCGAGGATGGCCAGAGCCGAGTCCGAGCGGGCGATGGACGTGCGACGCACCAGGACGTTGAACAGGCGCGCGATCAGGGCCGTCAGCGCCGCCCCCGGATCGTCAGCCAGGGCCCGGATCAGGCCCCGTGTCGCCACATCGGTCCGCACCGCATGCAAGACGTGATTGACGCCTTCGGTGGCAGGCTCGGGAGCCTCGACCTCGGGCGGGACATAGGCCGGCGCCGCCGCGGCGCGAGGGGTCGTATCGGTTCGGGCGGCCTCATCCGCCTCCTCGATCTCAGGCTCCTCCGGCGTGTAACAGCGAATATCCACGCCGACGCCCGACGCCGGCCACATCACCATCGTCGTCACGACCCGTCCGCCACACCCCGTCTGATCGGAGGCGACCCTGGCGCGGATCATGGCGATGATCGCGGCGTCGATCACCTCGGGGTCGGAGGCCTCAGCCAGGACCTGGCGCGCCGCCTCGGTCCGTTCGTTGAACACCTCGCGCTGGGCGCGATATCGGGCCATCCCCTCCGACGGCAATCGGCCGCCGTAGACATAGCCCAGCGCCTCCAGATCCTCCGGCAGTTCCGGCTCGGGTCCGACGGTGACATGAACCGTAATCCCTTCTGCCTCGAAGACGGCGGCTATGCCCCGCGCGCGCTTCATCCAGATTGCTGTGAGGATGTCCGGATCGAGCAGGACCGGCGCCATTTCGCCGAACAGATCGGTCTCGGTCCGTCCTCCAGCTTCTCCATAAACCGCCGGATCAACCAGGGCGCAACGCCGATCCCGGGTCGTGACCCGGCTGTCGTCGAGCCGCTCGGTGATCCGCCAGTCCTGGAAACCCTGGCCGTCGAGCGCCGCCTGGGCGAGTTCGGCCTGCTCGGCCTTGTCCGGCAGGCGGGTCAGCAGCTTCGCCTGTTTCAGCGTCATGCGTCCGGCCTTGAGGGCGACCAGGGCCGCCGAAGGCAGGCCGGCCAGGGCCGCCAGCCGCTTGATGTCGATTTCGGCGTAGCCGAGGGCGCGGGCGATCACCGAGACTGTCAGCTTCGACTTCAGCATCCGGCCGATGGCGGCGATGATATCGGCCACGTGGACCGGCACAGCGATGTTGGTGAGCAGGACGGCCGCCGCCTGGCGCGCGGGATCGGTCTCGACATAGACGGCGACGGGGTAGTCTTCGTCGATGTCGCCGGCGTCTAGCAGAAGCCCCAGGGCCAGCCGGCGACGACGGCCGTCGAGCGCCATCCAGGCCTCTTCCTTCTTGCCGCGCCCCGGACGGACGGTCAGGCGCTGGAGCTGTCCGGCCGCCTTCAACGTAGCCGCGAGTGTCGGGATGTCATCGTCCGGCGGCTCGCTGAAGCGCAGGTTCTCGCGGGCGATACCGATATCGCCCAGACGAACGGTGCGTTCGTCGCGCGCGACGACGACGGCGGGGGTGATGACGGGGGTGATGACGGGAACAAGGTCGGTCATAAAGCTTCTCCTGCCGGGCGACGGGGCCCACCCCCGCCGCTCCGGCGCCCCTCAGCCCCCTCGCTCCTCCCTTTGCGACGCCGCATCGGCCGCCGCCTCATTCCAGTCCCCAAACGGCGGGTCCGGCAGTCGGATGCAGACGCCCAACCCGCCCGCCAGCAGGCGGCGTCGCAAGCGCTCCGCCGCCCCCTGGCCGACGGCTCCCCGGTCGGCGGCGATCAGGACCTGGCGAACGCCGTCGGGCGGCGTCCAGGCCGCGAGATTGTTGGCGGCCATCAGGGCCCAACCCGGAAGTTCAAAGCGTTCGATCGCTGACAGGGCGGTCATCACGCCCTCGGCGACCAGCATCTCGGATGCGGCCGACGCGAGACGCACGGCGGCTCCCGCGGGAACCAGCCCGACGGTCTTGCGCGACAGGCGCAGGCCGACCGCGCGACACCCGTTGGGATCGAGATAGGTCAGTTCGACGGCGGTCAGGTCTCCGCCGGGGGCCCGGACGCCGGCCACCAGCGCCGGTCGTGTCGCCGATTTCTCTCGGTAGACCGATATTGGCGCGCAGGCGTGATGGCGCAGGTCGGCGATCCTGCTTGGATCGCTCAACACCCTCCGCCTTCTGAGGTGCGAAAAGCTCAGGCTCGCCGCCGTGATCGGCGCGGCCCCTTCCCAGAGATTGCGTACGGTTCTGGCGCGACAGGACCGATCCGGCGCGACGGCCAGCGAACTGCCGATGCCGACGACACGCCCGTCGGCATCGATCAGGCCCTGCTCACGCAACATCTGAAGCGCGGCGCGCCAATCCGCGCCGCCGAAGCCATGGACGATGAGACGACCCTGACTCAGAAGCAGAGAGATCGACCGGTCGCATCGACTGTGGCCCGGCGCTGGAATATTGGCGCGCGCCCCGCCCTGATAGAGGTCGCCGCCCACGGCACGAACAATCGCATGCAGTGTCATGGCCGCCTCAGATCAGGCCAAGCGCGCGAAAGCTCTTCGTGCCCTCCCGACCGACGATCACATGGTCGTGGACCTGGATGTCGAAGACCCGGGCGGCGTCGACGATACGTCGCGTCATGTCGATGTCCGCCCGTGACGGAGTCGGATCGCCCGACGGGTGATTGTGGACGAGGATCATGGCCGAGGCCGAAAGCTCCAGTGCTCGCCTCACCACTTCCCGGACGTAGACCGGGGCGTGATCGATCGTGCCGTCAGCGCGGTGCTCGTCACGCATCAGGATGTTGCGCTTGTCGAGGTAGAGAGTTCGAAATTGTTCCCTCGGCGCATGCGCCAAGTCGGCGCGAAGATAGGCGGTCAGGGCTTTCCAGGAGGACAGCACCGGCCGACGGCAGGCCTCCACCCGCACCATGACGAGGGCCAGGGCACGGGCCCGGACGAGATCGGCGACGGTCCCGGACGGCACGCCCGCGCGCGCCAGGGCGGCGGCGTCCGCCGCGGCCACGCCGGCCAAACCGCCAAATGCATTGATCAGGGCTGCCGCTGCGGCCCTGCCGAAGTCGGGCAGAGCCCTGTCCTCCAGAAAGGCTGCGAGCAGGTCGAGATCAGCGGCCGCCTCGGACGACGGAACAGGGGTCGAGCAGTCGATTACGGCGAGCGGCGACATGGCGGTTTCCTCTCTACGCTCCCTATCGGAGCGCCCCCGACCACCCTTTCCTTCCCTTCCCGATCACGCGCCGGAGCATGACCTCGAGCTCATGCCGGATCACCGCCTATTCACCTGTTCGCCCTAGCCTGGCTTGGATGAGAATTCGCAGATCACCTCGCCACGCGCAGCGCCACCGCCGGGACAAGCGTTTCCTGGCCACGACGGCGCTTGTCGTCGTCGTCGCCTTCTTCGCCACCCTGAGCTGGCCGCGACCGGATGTCCGGCCCGAAATCGCCCACGCCGACGCGGCGCTGGCGTCGCCAACCACTGCCGCCTCCTTCCAGTGCGAGGTTGTCCATGTGAACGACGGCGATACGCTACGATGTCGCGACGGGGTCCGGATCCGGCTGCACGCCGTCGCCGCCAGAGAAGCGGACGAGACCTGCGCGCACGGTCATCCCTGCCCGACCGCCACCGGCGCTTCGGCGACCGCGCTCCTGAACCGGCTGGCGGCCGGAAAGACGCTGACCTGCGAGCCGACAGGCCGAAGCTACGAGCGCGTCACAGCCATCTGCCGGACGGCGAAAGGCGAAGAGGTCAACTGCGCCATGGTTCGCAGCGGGACCACTCTGATCTGGGACAAATTCGACCGGAGAAAGCCGATTTGCCGATCCTAACCGGCTACTGCAGCGCCATGACGCCTTGGGCGAAGACGACCAAGCTCACGATCGTGAAGACCGCCGTCGCACTGATCAACAGCAACACCAGGTTTCGTCCAGGTCGCTTTTCCATCGGGAGCTCCTGAATATACGCCCCGGGCGGGACAACTCTTTCCCCGCTTGGTTCGTCGTTCCAGAGAAAAGACGGGGGTTATGAAGCATGAACGAAAGATGTTGTCATGAGGCCAGCTTTGAACGCTGTGGCTGCTCCGCTGTCCCCCCACAACCCTGGAACTGACTTAATCCACGCTTTTCGCCGGGCTCCGCTTGCGGCGAGTCTTCCAACCGCTGAGCGCCGCTCGGGCTTGGACAGACCTCCGCAGTCAGAGGCAAGGCGTCGGATCGCGAAGGATCCGCGCCGTTCTCTCGCCTGGGCGTACACGACATCCTGCTCTACTGTGCCGATGTGTAAGTGCGCTGAGGGAGCCGCCTGCCATGACGACCAAAAGACGGGGTGTCGGACAATGTCTGCCCCTAGACGGGTTCTCAACTGCGATCAGACTGGCTTCTCATATCTTGAGCCGCTCTGCATAGCGGCCAAGGCGTCGTCGAAGTCAGTCGCGGCGTCCCTCGTCCCCCGTCCGGCGAGGGACGTTTGCGTTTCAACGACCGCACTTTGAACCCTTCCAGGTCTTTCGGAAGCCATGTAGGCCGAGTTCGGCGGCGTCAGCTTGACCGTCAGGCCGGGGAGCCGTCGCAAGCCGCAATGACTCGATTGCTTTCATCCGCCAGGACCGCAGCCGGTCACGGGCGAGACGACGCCGGCTGTTTTTCTCAGAAACGGAGGCGCCTGGTATTCCGAGCGGCCCAGCATCCCCCTCGACTGAAGAGGGCGGCTCACCAGCCCAGGCCGTTACAGAATCGGCTTGCCGCCCGTGACCGCTATGGTCGCTCCGGAAATGTAGCTCGCGCCTTCTTCCGCCAGCATGACATAGGCCGCGGCCAGTTCACACGGCTGAGCAGGTCGTTTCATTGGAACCTGTTCGCCGAAGGACTTCACCTTCTCGGGGGGCATGGTGGAAGGAATCAGCGGCGTCCACACCGGACCCGGCGCAACAGCATTGGCCCGGATGTCCTTCTCGGCCAGCAGTTGGGCGAGACCTGCAGTGAAGTTCTGGATCGCGCCCTTGGTGGTCGCATAGGCCAGCAACTGGGGGCTCGGCGCATCGGCGTTGATGGACGCCGTGTTGATGATGGACGATCCGGGCTTCATGTGCGGGACGGCCGCCTTGGTGATGTAGAACATCGCCGAGATGTTCACGGCGAATGTGCGCTCCCATTCCTCGTCGGAAATCTCGTCGATGGCTTCAAACGTCATCTGGTGAGCGGCGTTGTTGACCAGAATGTCGATGCGTCCGAACGCCTCGACGGCTCTGGAGACGAGGGCCCGACAGACCGCCGCATCGGCGATGTCGCCGGCGAACACCTCGCAGCGCCGTCCGGCTTCTTCCACCAGCCGCCTGGTTTCTTCAGCATCCCTGTCTTCGCAAAGATAGGCGACCAGGATATCGGCGCCCTCGCGGGCATAGGCGAGCGCCACGGCCCGTCCGATGCCGGAATCCGCCCCCGTGATGATAGCGACCTTGTCTTTCAGACGGTCTGATCCCCGATAGGACTCTTCCCCGTAATCGGGTCGTGGATTCATCTTCTCGTCGAATCCAGGGGGCTCCTGTTGCGGCGTGTCGAAGGGCGGTTTGGGATAGTCCCGAAGCATAGCGGATCTCTCATGATTGACGCTTGAGCGTCGTGGTGATGGTCTCAAACGGCGCTACGACGGCCGCGTCCATACCGAGTCCGGCGCGGATAAGATCGCGCGCTTCACGCAGCCGCGACACGGTGTCTTCTCCTAGCGTCGGGGTCCGTCGATCTTGCCGCCACCCGCGCCATGCCCGCGCCCAGGCAGGGCCGCGTAGGCATCCGGATCGTCCTCGCGCCAGCATCGATTACGACGTTCGGCATCGGGAGGACCGGCTCCGTGACCGGTGTCCCGTTGCAATGGAGGGGCTGGTCGTTGGTCGGCGTTTCCGCCGGCGGGGCCGATGCGGCCGATCCTGCCGTTGGTCGCCCAGCAGTCTTGCTTGCCGCCTGGTTGCTACGGCCTGGGTCGCGTTCTTGATCGCGCTCGCCCTCGGCGCCGTTTTGTTCACCGTTGAACATCCTGACCCGGCGAGGGTCGAGTCTCACTATTTCCCATGGCTTGTCTCCCTTGGCCTCAAGAACCGAACCGAGGGCGCGGCGAGTGGTTCCGCTCCGCATGCATTCCCAGGCTGGAAGCGGCTGGCTTTGCAGGACGATACCCGGCGGCGCTGCTGGATCCTGGCGCGGTTCTCATCACTGCGCACTCGGCCGAGGCGCTCGGCTCGGTCAGTTCCTAATAGCGCACAACTCGTGAGGCCTTGGCGGACAATCCTTGAAGGTCGGGCCGCACATCGGCAGCGGAAACGCCTGGCTTGCAAGCAGAGAACAAGAACTCTCGCCGTTCCGCCTCATCGTCAGGTTGTCGCTCCTGTATTCCAACTCCCGGGGGGCGCAGCGCCGACGGGAAGGCGAGGCTTGACCACGAAAACCAGATCTTTCCCCTATTCACCGACCTGTCGTCCCGCGCTGACGCCGCTCTATCGCCGTCCAAGGAGAACCGGACGCCCCGTTTCGTGCGCTCTTGTCGAAGATATTGAGCCTGGCCCATATCGGACAGCGGCTCATGTCTTGCTGCTACCGCCGCATCCCCTAGTCAGTGCCGAGTTCAGTCCCGTAATGACCCGCCCTAATCGCGTTTCCAATCTTCGCCAGCTTCAACGCAATGCAGAAGCTATGGCCCGGCTTTCACCATTTACAGCCGATCGCGTCAGGTTCAGCCGGATGGCGGAGCGTTATCGTGAAGAGGCCGACCGGTTGGAGCCCGGCATGGAATCCCCGCTCAAGGAGGCATAGGAGGTCCCGCGCCCGCGTCCGCCAAGCCGAACCGGCCAGAGGCGGAAACGGACCGACGCAACGTCGCGGGCGTGCGTGGCGCTTCGAGACATGCCCGGATGACGCTCGTCGTTTTGTCGCAGAAGCGCAGCCTGCCAGATCGGCCTCTGTTCGCCCCAGGACCTTCCTTTGGAACTGACGACATCCTTGAGAATGCCGACACGCGTTGCTCTAGCTAGGCCACCCCGATGAGCTCGCGCGAACGTCTCGACCAGACCCTCTCATGACCCCTGACGGTTTCGAACAGCTGCTGGATTTCGGCTTTTCGCCCGACCTTGTTTTCGGCGAAAAGGATCGAGGACCGCCTGCGGGCTCTAACCCCGCTTGGCGCGCGGCCTTGCCGCAATAGGTCGCTTGGCGACGACCTGCCGACCAGACAGGCCGCCACCACCGCCAGGCCTGAGAGCGCGGCGCTTGTGGCGCGCGGGTGCAGGACCGCAGCGGTATAGAGACTGAACCTCCGTCCCTTCTGACGGCCTTCGACGGAGCGCGGTCCATCGGATGGCGCTTCGAGATTGCCCGGTCCGGGAGGTTCGGGACGACGGGCCTCCACAAGCAAGGGCAGCATTCGGGCGCCGATCTGATCGAACGCGCGAGGGGCGAGGACCGAGCCCGCGACCTGAAGACGCCCCCCGCCCCCCACCGTAATGCTTCGACGCTGATGCTGGGTCGCATGTAGGACCGCGTCCGCGACAAGCTCGGGACTGTAGATGGGCCATGGCAAACGTGCGCGGAGGCCGGTGAGATTGCGCGCATTCTGCGGAAAGGGCGTGCCTATGGCGCTCGGATTGATGAGGGTTACCGACACCGGCGCCTTCTCGCTGATCAGTTCCAGGCGCAGCGAATTGGTGAAGCCCTTCACGGCATGCTTGGAAGCCGCATAGGCGGACAGAAGCGGCGTCGGCATGTCGGCGTTGATGGAACCGACATTGATCAGGACGCCGCCCGTCCCCTTTGTCCTGAAATGCCGGACTGCGGCCAGAGAGCCATGCACCACGCCCCAGTAATTCGTCCGGAAGATTGCATGGTGGTCCTCAAGCGGCAGATCCTCCAGCCTGCTGTAGACGCCCACGCCGGCGTTGTTCACCCAGGTGTCAAACCCCCCAAAGCGTTCAATCGCGGCATCCGCCGCCGCTTGCACCGCCGCAGCGTCGCCGACATCGGTGACCGCGTAAGCGGCTTCTCCCCCGCTTCGACCTATCCATTCGCACAGGGAAGCCAAACCCGTTTCGTCACGCGCCAGAAGCATGACCCTCGCACCCAGCCGCGCCGCGCGGCGCGCGACGGCGAGGCCGTTACCCGACGTTGCGCCCGTGACGACAAGGGTCTGCTCCTGCAGAGGTTTCAGCTTCAGAGACATGGGGAATCTAACCGGCGACCGCTCCACCCGTTCCCGCTCAATCGAGACACGGGCGCGCATGGAGTCAGCGAAGACCGTCCAGGTCCATCAGCCTGGCACGGTGACGGAACGGGAAATCACCCGTCTCGTTCAGAGGAGGCCTTCACCAGACACAAGCGATGCCGACATGATCTTTTTCTGCTTTATCGAGCGAGACGCATTTCATGATGTTGAGATGAAGGTCCTGGAGGCGACCACGGCCGAGACGGCCGTGGATGAAGCCCGGCGGTTGGAGTTCGGGGGCCGTGAGGCCCATGTATTCGACGGCGACCGCTATGTCGCCACCGTAGAGACGGCTTTCACGCCCGCAGCGACAGCCGACAGAACTGGCGAGGGTTCGACCTTTGCCGATCTCGCGGCCTCGTTGCGCTCCAGGTCGCCGCAGGCCGATTTCTGATGACGAAAGCGCCCTGGACAGAGGCGACGTCTCCAAGACGCACGCCTGGCGTTCCGCCGCCCTTGCAGCAGAGCGGCCGACGTCTGGAGGTTTATAAAGCCCGGGCTGTGCTTACGGTCAGCCTTCCCTCGCCAGACGGGACGGCCCTTGCACTGTTTTTCCGGAGGGAGGCGCTCCGCCTCCCTCCTAAAAACATGCCCTGATCATTTCCACGAGCAACGTCGCTCAAGCTCTGGCGCCGGGCTCGAAGCCCTGCCCCACCTTCTGGGATTACGGGTCCGCAGGCTGGCGTCGGCGGCTCTCGCCGCGGAAGAGTGGACATGCGGCTGACATGCTGCCCGAACGGTTCCCTTTCGTTGCCAAGCGGACAATCCGAACGGCAAGACAACCTTCCCTTTTTCAGGACGTTGCAGGCAAATGGAACATCTCTTTGTCAGGTTTTCGAACGGCGCCGCAGCCCTCGCGGGTCGCCCATGGACCTTTGTCTTCTGCCTCGCGCTTGTTCTCGCCTGGGCCCTCAACGGTCCGTTCTTTGACTTCAGCGAAACCTGGCAGCTCGTGATCAACACCGGCACGACCATCATCACCTTCCTGATGGTGTTTCTGATCCAGAACACCCAGAACCGTGACGGCGCGGCGATCCACGCCAAGCTCGATGAACTGATCCACGCCGTCGAGGCGGCCGATGAACGGTTCATCGGGCTCGAACGCCTGACGGACAAGGATCTTCGAACCATTCTCGAGCAGGTCGAGGCGCGCGCCGTCCGGCTTCATGGGGCCGGACTGCCGGTCATCCGCACGCGCGAAGAAGATCGTCGATCAGAACCGGTGCAGGATTAGGCCGGTTCCCCCAAGGCCTGTTCGACGCCGACAAACCGACTGTCCGGGATTGCCGCAGGATATTCCAAGGCCTCGGGGGCGCCATGGGGAGCGGACAATCCGGTCACATCCATCCTTCTGCACTTGCGGGCCATTGGTCCTGCGCGAGCACCGGCCTGCGCCCCATGTCCTCGCCGGTGAGATCGCAACTCACCCCGGCGTCCGTCAGAACGAATTCTTCTGCGTCCAGAGCGTGCAAGGTTTCTCCTACGCCGCCGAGGCCGCCGGCGCTGACAACCAGATAGGCCAGGGATGATCGATCACGGCGGATCATGGCCTCGATCACATGACCGAGGCTTTCCTGATCCTTTCCCAGGACCTGAGCGCCCATAAGGGCGCTCAGCGGAACGATATCCGGCGTCTTGGATCGTCGGCTCGCAGCGCTGGCGTTCGCGCCCGCGCGATCATAGCGCGCCTGACGTCCCAGCCAGCGCCATACGCCCGCAAGGTTGACGAGGGTGAGAAATCCGTTGGCCCAGAGCAGGTTGTCCTGATCAGTCTGGAGGGCGACGATGCACCAGCATACGGACCCGACAAAGAAGACGACAAAGCCCCATCCCGTCACGCGAGGGCCGAGGTTCGACGCCGTCATTAGCGCGGCGACCGCGGTGGCGATAGGCGCCGCCCAGCCCGCAGCCGTCTGCATCATGGGAGTTTACGCGCCATGGGCCGTCCTTCTCATGGTTTCACTTCCGTGTCTGGTTTGTACTTGTGACATGGCGCGGAGTTTAAACGCCATGGATCCCCCAGCGCCTCGCTAGCGCATGGTGTGGATGATGGAAAAGCTGACCACGTCCGTCCGCTTCTCGAGGTCCGCGGCAAGCGCCTCAAGCCGCAAGGTCCGACCGCACCGCAGCCGAAGCTTGTGAACCTTTTCGCCGGCGGCGCAGTGCTGTTCCAGCGGATCGGCCATCACGCCATAGGGTCTCAGCCAGGCGCGAAACTCATCTGTTCGCGGCGCGTCCGTGGCCCAGAACCGGACAGCGAGATCGAGGTAACGCCGTTGGGGCACAAAGAGTTCGGTCAGGCTCACGGCGCCGAGGACGGCGAGGGCCGCCAGGGTTCCAGCCGTGGCCAGACCATAGAAGCCCACGCCGAAAAGCATGCCGAGAGCCGAGGTGATCCATAGGGACGCCGCCGTGGTCAGACCCCGAATATTCGCGCCCTCCCGAAAGATCACGCCCGCCCCTAGAAAACCTATTCCCGTCAGGACGCCGTGGGCCATTCGCACCGGGTCGATCCGGACCAGATCCATCGGCGTATCGCGAAGCCAGGCGATCTGGTGCACAGCCCCCAGCATGAGCAGGGCCGAGGCGAGGGAAACGAGCATATGGGTTCTCAGTCCCGCCGGGCTTCCGCGCCACTCCCTTTCCAGTCCGATCGCCGCACCAGCCGCCACGGCCCCGACCACCGGCCACAGATCGCTCCAGGGAAAAGTCAAGGATGTCATCACGCCATGACCATGACGAGGATCCGGTCTGCTGGAAGGGAGGCCATGAGGCATTCATTCTTCATCCAGAAGAATGGCGCAGACCATCCTTCCCAGCGGTGCAAGGTCGGCGGCATCAGTTTGCCCTTGGCGAGCGGGCGGTCTTTTCCGGAGTTCGCCATGTCGAACGAGAATGCTGTACGAGCCCGGTGGATTCTCAGCTCATGATCGGCCAGTCGGAAAACTGCGACGCAGCAAGATGAGGCGATATTCAGAAGCTTGTGAAAAATGAGACACATGATTGAGCAACGCAAGGATCAGGCGAAGGTTCGTTCGCGGTAGGGCGCCGCTGCGGCCTCGTCCTTTTTCGTGGCCGCTATTCCGCCGCTTTCGGGAACGGCCCGGCTTCAGGAGGGTTGAGCCAAGGCCAAGCTGAACCCCGGAGTAGTGCGACATGCCATCCATTGAACGCGGGCGCGGATTCGGAAGCGTCCTGGTGCGATTGCTCGGGGTGGTCATCGCCCTGATCGGTCTGACGCTGACCGTCGGCGGCGGACAACTGATCATGCTGGGCGGCTCGCCCTATTATCTGATCGTCGGTCTGCTGATGATCCTCTCGGGCGTGCTGCTGGCCCTGGTCAGGGCAGCGGGCGCCTGGCTCTACATTCTCATCTTCATCGGCACGGCGATCTGGGCGGTGTGGGAGGTCGGGCTGAACGGCTGGGCCCTGGTGCCGAGGGTGATCGCACCCTTGGTGCTGCTGGTTCTGGTGGTCCTGTCCTTCCCCGCGCTGAAGCGCGAAGGCGGGGGCGGCAAGCTGGCGTTCGGCGGCATCGGCCTGATCGTGGTCCTGGGGCTGATCGGCGGCGTCGTGGTGGCTCAGGCCAACAGGGCGCGGGTCGACAGCCCGGTCCCGACCACGGGCCAGGGCGGGATCGGCGATCCGGCCCTGATCAAGACGGGCGCCGACTGGCCGGCCTGGGGCGGGGCTGACAGCGGCCAGCGCTATTCGCCGCTGAGCCAGATCAACAAGGACAATGTGAAGGGGCTAAAACGCGCCTGGACCTTCCGCACCGGCGACCTGCCGGGCGAACGCTACGGGGCCGAGACCACGCCGCTGAAGATAGCTGACACCCTCTATCTCTGCTCAGGTCGCAACCGGCTGTTTGCGCTGGACGCGACCACGGGCAAGCAGAAGTGGACCTATGATCCCAAGGTCGCGGACGACCAGATTCCCTATACCGCCGCCTGCCGCGGCGTGACCTACTACGCCGTGCCGAGCGTCGATGCGGCCCAGCCCTGCGCCACGCGGATCATCGAGGGCACGCTGGACGGGCGACTGGTGGCGGTGGACGCCCGCACTGGCGCGCCGTGCGCCGGGTTCGGGACCAATGGCGCGGTCAGCATCAAGGCGGGGATGGGCGAACCCTATCCCGGCATGGTCTCGATCACCTCGGCGCCGGTCATCGTGCGCGGGGTGATCGTTACCGGGCATCAGGTGCTGGACGGGCAGAAACGCTGGAACGCGTCCGGCGTCATCCACGGCTTTGACGCTGTCACGGGGCAGTTGCGTTTCGCCTGGGACATGATGCGGCCCGAGACCACGACCACGCCGCCGACCGGTGAGACCTATACCCCCGGCACGCCGAACATGTGGACCACAGCGACGGCGGACGAGGCCCTGGGCCTGGTCTTCCTGCCCATGGGCAATTCGGCGGCGGACTATTATTCCGGTCTGCGTCGTCCGGCCGAGAACGAATACTCGACCTCGCTGGTGGCGTTGGACGTGACGACGGGCAAGCCGCGCTGGCATTTCCAGACGGTGAGGAAGGACGTCTGGGACTATGACCTGGGCTCGCAGGCGACGCTGGTGGACATGCCGACGGCGGCGGGCGTGGTCCCGGCGGTGGTCCTGCCGTCCAAGCAGGGCGACATCTATATTCTGGACCGTCGCACCGGCCAGCCGCTGCACAAGGTCGAGGAGCGCCGCGTGCCGCAGGGCGGCGTCGAGCCCTCGCAACGCAGCCCGACCCAGCCCTTCTCGCTGTTCCATACCTTGAGGAAGGCCGACCTGACCGAGCGCGACATGTGGGGCATGTCGCCGATCGATCAGATGTTCTGCCGCATCCAGTTCCGTCAGGCGGCCTATGAGGGCTACTTCACCCCGCCGAACACCCGGTACTACATCGAGTATCCGGGCTATAACGGCGGCTCGGACTGGGGCGGCGTGGCGGTCGATCCGGCGCGCGGCGTGATCGTGGCCAACTACAACGACATGCCCAACCACAACCGTCTGGTGCCCCGCGCCGTGGCCGATCGGCTGGGCTGGTTCCCGCGTGACGATCCCCGCTACATCGAGCGCGAGAAGGAGGCGGCCAACCGCGGCGGCGATCTGTCGAAGTCCAAGGCCGAGGGCGCCGGCGACCCGCAGATCGGCGTGCCCTACGCCATCGACGTCAACGCGGGCTGGCGGGTCAAGTTCACCGGCCTGCTGTGCAAGCAGCCCCCCTATGGCGGCATCCGCACCATCGACCTGAAGACCGGCCGCACCCTGTGGGATCGCCCGTTCGGCACGGCGCGCAAGAACGGACCGTTCGGCATCCCCTCCATGCTGCCGCTTGAGATCGGCACGCCGAACAACGGCGGATCGGCAGTGACGGCGGGCGGACTGATCTTCATCGCCGCCGCGACCGACGACCTGATCCGCGCCATCGACATCGAGACAGGCAAGACCGTCTGGTCCGACGTCCTGCCCGCGGGCGGTCAGGCCAATCCGATGATCTATGAGCAGAACGGCCGCCAGTACCTGGTCATCATGGCGGGCGGCCATCACTTCATGGAGACGCCGGAAGGCGACTACCTGATCGCTTACGCGCTCCCGGAAGGGGGCGTATGAGCACCCTGTTCCGGGTCTTGTCGCCCTTCGGGCTGTTTGAGGCCTGTTTGGAACAATGGAGAGGTCGGAGTTTGGAGCCGCCATTGAAGCGGAGGTTCCGCTCCGCTCCGCTGCAAAGCCTGTCCGATCATCGCGCTAGCCTGGATCGTCCTGTCGCCAGCTTCGCCCCCACCGGCGGAAACGACTGCTGACGGTCACGAGCATGCGGGCCAGGAGCACAGCGCCCAGGCAGGAGAGTATGAATGCGGCGACAGGGTGCATCCGACAGAAGCGCAGGCCGGGCCGCTACGTTCCGCATCAGACGACATGACGGCTAGCCGACCCGGGCTGCGGCGTAGATCCGGTCCAGCAGGCCGGCCACGCCGACGACGGATTCCACCGCCGGATCATAGACCGGCGATCTCGCCAGCCGTGCGGCCCAGTCTACAGCGGTTCGGCCGCCCCAGTCGTCGGGCGGCTCGGCCAGGAGACGGCTCGAAGTTCCCTGGTGAAGGTGCGCTTCAAGATCATAGAAGGATCCGTTCCGGTTGTTGATGCAGGCGCCCCCGCGGCTGCCGTAGAAAGCGGCTTCAATGACGGCGTTGCGACCCGCGTGCGCCCGCCAGGAGCAGGCGAGCCGAACCGTGGCTCCGGAGGCCAATCCGATCGAGGCCACGGCGTAATCCTCGGCGCGCCGGCTGTCCGTGACTGGACGTCCCTGTTCGAAGAGACGTCCCTCGGCGCTCACGACCTCCTCGTCCAGAAGCCAAAGCGCAAGGTCCGCGAGATGAACCCCCAGATCCATCAGACAGCCTCCGCCGGAGAGGGCCGGATCATAGAACCACGCCTTGTCCGGGCCGTAGGCGTTGTGAAAAACGAGATCGACGGCGTAGACGGTCCCGAGCGACCCCTTCCTGATTTCGCGTTGAACGGCCTCTGCCGCGGCCGTGCGGCGGTAGCTCAGGTCCACGCCAAGCAGACAGTTGCGGCGTCGGGCGGTCTCGACGACGGCGCGCGTTTCCGCTGCATGGCGCCCGAGCGGCTTCTGGCAGAACACAGCCACGCCGCGCTCGAGCGCCCGGATCGACTGCTCCGCGTGCAAAGCGCTCGGCGTGGCGATGACGACCCCGTCCAGATCCTGTTCCAGCAACTGGTCCAGGGTGCGGCAGACCACGGCTCCAGGCGCAAGCTGGGCGGCATTGACGGCGCAACCCTCGTCCGCGTCGGCGACGACGACGGCCTCCGCCACGCCGTCAGCGATCATCGCTTCCATCCGGTGGCGTCCGATCCAGCCGACGCCGAGAAATCCTATGCGAGGCCGGCGACCTCTCGCGCCCCCCGGGAAGCCCGGTGCGATCTCCGTCATTTCGTCATCACCACGGCTTTCAGGAATCCATCGGGGCGGTCTCGGGTTGCATCCAGAGCCTCGCCAAGCTGATCCAGAGCATAGGCGTGGGTGATCAGGAGGGAAGGGTCAAGGCGTCCTTTCCGCACCAGCTCCACCGCCTCTGCCACCCCGGCGGCGTAGATTTCCGGATCGCGTTCATGGGCGTTGACCACATCCAGTCCTCGCCAGTTCCACAACTGCATATTCACCTGCCGCGGGCCGTCCTGGTGATAGCCGGCGATGACAAGACGACCGCGCTCGCGGGTCAATTCGCCCGCGAGATCCAGCGGCCACTGTCTGCCCGTCGCCTCGATGACCACATCGCAAAATCTTCCTTTGGTCAGCGCGGAGACCTTGGCGATGAGGCCATGGTGGTCGTCCAGGGGGAGGATTTCCGCTGCGCCCATCCGGTGCGCGAGGTCGAGCGAGAAGGGCCGCCGTGAAATCGCGATCACGCAGGCTCCCGCGTCGGAGGCGAGACGCGTCAGGACCGATCCCATGAACCCGATCCCCAGGATCGCCACCGTGTCGTCGGCCTTGATCCCGCTGCGTCTGAAGATGTTCACGGCGCAGCCGAACGGCTCGCCGGCGAACGACAGACCGTCGAGTTCCGGGGGAAGGGGCACGACGGCCGAGGCGTCGGCAAGATCGTACTCCGCATAGCTGCGGTGTGAGAGGGTCGCAACGCGCTGGCCGACCGTCAGGTCGAGCACGCCCTCGCCCAGCAGATCGATCACGCCCCATCCTTCGTGACCCAGGTCTCCCGGCTCCGTCGGAAAGCTCATCCATTCGGGCCCGGACCAGGGCGTCAGATTGGACGCGCATACCCCGCAGCCTTCAAGTCGGATGCGGACCTGACCCGGCCCGGGCTTCGGCCGGGGAACCGTGCGGATATCCAGGGTTCCCGGTCCGGTCACCACCGCCGCCCGCATCAGCTCCACGCCCTCCACGACGTCAGTCATCATCCGCCTCCTTCGTCCTGTCGATGCGGTCGAGCACCGCCTCGGGCGCCACATCGCGTTTGAGTTCATCAAGGTCGGCGTCGCGAGCGGGAACATCCAGCCGTTCGGCCATGCGGCTGACGAGATCGATAAGCCGGGTCACTTCATGCTCGGTCAGCAGGTTGATCTGGAGATCCAGTTCCGCCCTCTCCTCCTGGGCCGCCGCCATTCTGTTCTGGCTGATCAGGACAAAGGTGGAGAGAAAGATCGCTTCGACCGAGGCGGCCATCGCCAGCACCACGAGCGTCGGATCGAACCGGACGGCTCCGGGTCCCGCCAGATTGGCCCCGATCCAGACGCCGAACACCACAAGGTGGAGGAAGACAAACCCCATGCTGCCGGCGAAGTCCGTGATCCTCTGCGCCAGCACGTCGCTCCAGGGCGCACGGCGAGCCGCTGCCTCGCGTCTTTGCTTCAGGACGTCGATGTTGCGCCGAAGCACGCCCGCCATGTCCCCGTCGGAACCCACGATCAGGCCGTCAGCGCCGACCGGTTCGACCCGGCCTCTTCTGCGGTCTGGCCGAACCATTTCATGGTGCGCCGCAAGCCGTCCTCCAGACCCGTCGTCGGGCGCCAGCCAAGCACCTCGATCGCGCGCCGGATGTCCGGCTGACGTCGTCTGGGGTCGTCAGCGGGAAGCGGACGACGGACCACCCGCGACGAGGAGCCGGTAAGATCCAGCACCGTCTGGACCAGTTCGCTGATGGTCAGTTCAGCGGGGTTGCCGAGGTTGACCGGACCGGGCGACGGCCCCTCGTGCTCCATCAGGGCGACAAGGCCCCCTATCATGTCGTCTACGTAACAGAAGGATCGGCTCTGGCCGCCATCCCCGTAGACGGTGACCTCCTCTCCCGCGAGGGCCTGGGCGATCACATTGGAGACCACCCGGCCGTCGGCTGACGACAGACGTGGACCATAGGTGTTGAAGATCCGCGCCACGCGCACCTCGCCCCGGCCCGATCGATGGAAGTCGAACGTCAGACTTTCAGCCGCTCTCTTGCCCTCGTCGTAGCAGGCGCGAGGACCAATCGGATTGACGTTGCCCCGGTAGGTTTCCGGCTGGGGATGCACCTCGGGATCCCCGTACACCTCGCTGGTCGAGGTCAGGAGAAAACGGGCGCCCGTCCTTTCCGCGAGTTGAAGCAGGTGCCGCACGCCGAGCACACAGGTCAGAAGGGTGTGCTCGGGGTTCTGCTGATAAAGCGGCGGGGACGCCGCGCACGCCAGGTCATAGATCCTGTCGAACCGTCTCTCCAGCAGCCGTTCCGGCAAGGGGTCGACGATGTCATGTCGGACGAATTCGAAATGCGGCTGCTGAATGGCCGACTGCAGGTTCACAAGATCGCCCGTCTGCAGATTGTCCAGACCTAGGACATGACACCCTTCGGCGAGCAGGCGATCGCAAAGATGCGACCCCAGAAAACCGGCCGCGCCCGCCACGAGCACGGAGCGGGCGTCCGAAACCACTTTTATCGCCGCCTCCCCCGCCCCGAGCCGGCGCGCGCGGGCCGCGAGAAGTTCACGCTCGAGGGTCTCCGCGCGTCGCGCGGGAACATGGTCGGCGAGAATGCGCAGGCGGGCGGCGCGTCCCAGCGCCTGGCCCCTGTCGGCGGGCGCATCCAGGGCGTTCAGGACGTCTTCCGCGGTATGCGCCAGGAGGATCTCCCTATCCGGCGTGAACAGGTCCTCCAGCCCTGTCCAGACGTCCGAGATCACCGGACAGGCGCAGGCCCCCGCTTCGAACAGGCGGATCGAGGGGCTGTGACCGGCGGCGATCATGTCCGCGCGGGTCACATTGAGGGTGAAACGGCTGGCCGCATAGAAGGCAGGGTGATCAGTCGGCGCCACATGCTCAATGCGCTCCACATTCGAGGGCCAGGCGACGTCGTCAGGATACTGGGGGCCGGCGACGACGAAGCGAAGGTCGGGACGGCGCCGCGCGGCCTCGATCAGGAGCCGCTCCAACGTGGGTTGCCGGTCAGGACTGTAGGTTCCGAGATAGGAAAGGTCCCAGCGGATCTCGGCCTCAACAGGTCGATAGACCTCAGGGTCGGCCGAACAGAACAGCGCTCGCGCCGCCGGGGAACCGTACCGCTCGACCAGAAGGTCCAGCGTCGGCCCGCCGGTGAAAGAGAAGTAGACATCATATTCGGCCACCTGCTCGCGCGCCAGATATTCGCGATCATCCCGCTCCAGTCGTGCGAGCGTGACGGGGGTGTCGATATCGTAAAAGGCGACGGGTCCGGTCGCGGCGCCCCGCGCCCAGCGACCGACCTCCACCCCGTCAGGCGTGTAGGAGCCCACGATGACCGCGTCCGCCTCGCGCACCGCGTCCGAAAAGCGGTCCAGGGCCAGAAGGTCGCTGTAGAAGGCCAGGGTGCAGAAGTCGGGATCGGGCAGGTCCCGATGGGCGGCGTACCAGGGCGCCTCGCGTTCCAGGAAGAGAATTTCGTGACCGCGCGCCGCGAAGGCGGACAGAAGCGCCCGATAGGTGACGGCGTGACCATTGCCCCAGGACGAAGACAGGGAGAGACCAAGAACGACGAGTTTCATGCCGCTGACCTTTCACGACGGACCGCGAGCGCGTCGCGGAAGAGGGCGTCGGCCAGCTGCGCGCGCTGGGCGTAGGTATGATCGGCGAGCACGCGTCGACGCGCGGCCGCCCCGATGGCGCTGGCGCGCTCCGGCGTCAGGCGCCGGAGATGCTCCGCCACGTCCTGTCCGTCGCGGGCGACGAGCACCTCCTCGTCCGGCTTGAGAAACTGTTCGACGCCGCGCCAGTGGTCGGTGATCAGGCAGGCGCCGGCTCCGGCCGCCTCGAACACGCGGGTTGCGGGTGAAAAGCCGACCTCCGCCATGCTGTCGCGCGCCACGTTCAGGACGGCCAGGGACGAGCAGTTGAAGGCGTTGTGATCCGCTGTGCCGACATGGCCGACGGCCCGCACATTGGGTGGGACCGACTTGTCGGCCCAGCCGTTCCCGCCCAGGAGAAAGCGGCTGAGCGGCAGATGTCGGGCCGGTTCGAGGAAGAAGCTTTCGATGCGGGCTTCCCGGTCCGGCAGACGATTGGCCAGAAGCGCAAGGTGCGCCTGGTACCGGGGATCCGGCGCCACAGGGTGATGCATCGCCGGATCGAGGGCGTTGTAGACCGGATGGCATGCTGCGGCGCCCAGGGCGAGGAAGGCGTCGGTCACAGGCGCGCCGCCGCCATAGGTCAGCACCATGTCGATCTCGCTCAACCGCCGTCGCAAGGGATGGTCGGGCGTCTTGTCCAGCTCGGCCAGAGTCGCCGGCGCATCCACGTCCCAGTAGACGCGCAGGGCGTCCGCGCGGGCATGATCGAAAACCCTCAGCAGGTCCTCGTCGAAAACGCCGACGCCGGAGGCCTTCACCACGACATCCGCGTCATGCGCGCGCCGGATGACTTCATCGCAGGCCTGCGCATCATTCTTCCAGACCACGACCTCCGCCCACGAGGGCGGATCGATATCCCGATGCTGCTGCCTGTCGAAAGCGTCGGGCTCGAAGAAGACGACCTCCCATCCGCGTTTCGCCAACTCGCCCAGCATGCCGCGATAATAGGTCGCCGCGCCGTTCCAGTAGGCGGACAGCAGGCTTGAACCGTAAAAAGCTATTTTCATCACGCGATCTCCATCTCCGGCGTTTGAACGGGCGCCCCCAAACGGCGCAGCACGGCCTCCAGTTCATCCACGCGGTGCGCACAGGTGTGGCGCGCGCTGATGGTCTCCAGACCCCTGGCCGCAAGGTGGGCGCGAAGCTCGGGATCCGCCTTCAAGCTTCTCAGCGCCTGGGTCATGGCCTCGCCCGAACCCGCCATCAGAAAATCCTCGCCGACGCGAAACAGATTCTCGCTGTCCGACCAGGGTGCGCTCACGAGCGGCACGCCGCAGGCCAGGGCTTCGAAAACACGGATGGTGGGAATTCCCGGCAGGTGTTCGACATAGAACCGCCGCGGCACGTGAAGGGTGGCCATATGGCCCGCAAAGACCGCAGGCGCGGCGGCGTTGGCTAACCATCCGTGGTACCGAGCGCCATAACGGCTCAACATCCTGCGCGCATCGTCGGGATAGCGCACGCCATGGACATCCAGCGGCAGATCCGCCGCCGCCGCTGGGGCGAACAGGAATTGCTCAAGCTCCTTCGTTCGCTCGCCGTCTCCCCAGTTGCCGATCCAGATCAGGCCCTCTCGCAGGGTCGGGACTTCAGGAGGTTGGAAGAGAGTGACGTCGGCCGCCTCATGCCAGACAAAGACTCGATCTCCCCAGCCCCACCGGCGATAGACATCCGCCAGGGTTTCGCCGAAGGCGAGAACGCCGTCGTAATCGTCCAGATCGAAGGCCCTGATCCCCTCCGGCTCGCTCACCGCACGGTGATGGGTGTCGTGGAACAGCAGGGTGAAGCGCCCTGCCCTCCTGGCCAGGCCAAGCGCGGAAACGAGCGCGGGATCGTTCCATTCGTGCACGATGACGAGATCGGCGCCGTCCAGCGCCGTCTCCACGGCCAGCGGGTTATGGTAGCGGCGGCTTTCCAGTTGCGGATAGGCGGCCCGAAAGAAGGACAGCCCTTCTTCTCCAGCGTCGGCGACCAGATTGACGCGGCTCCAGGCTCCGTGGGGCTCCCATGCCTGGACGTCATGGCCGCGTCCTGCGAGTTCGCGCAGGACGCCGCGCAGGAAATGGGCGTTGCCGTGGTTCCAGCAGGACTCCAGGGAATGGGTGAAATAGACGACCTTCACGCCGCCGCCTCCCGAGCGGTCCCGCGCTTGCCCAGGACCTCGGCGTAGACGGCCAGGGTTCCGGCCGCCATAGCCTCGATCGAGAAGGCGGCGGCCCGCCTGGCGGCCTTCGCGGAAAGCCGGCGCCTTCGCTCATCGTCTTCGAGCAAATCGTCGAGCGTGGAGGCCAGGGCCGCATCGTCGCGAGGATCGACGAAGACGGCCGCGCCGTTCCACAGTTCCCGGAAGGTCGGGATATCCGCCAGAACCAGAGCGCAGCCGGCTTGCGCCGCCTCGAGGACGCCGAGGCCGAAGGGCTCATATAGCGCCGGCGAGCAGAAAATCGCCGCCGTTTGCATCCGTTGGTCCAGATCGATCGGATCCATCGGCCCCGGCAAGGCGACATGGCTCGTCGGCGAGGCGACCTGGCCGGCCGGTCCGGACAAGGGTCCGACCGCCTCGACGCGACCCCGCATCCGGCTCGCCGCCTGGTCAAGCATCGACAGGTTCTTGCCCTCGTCCCAGAGACGTCCTGCGGTTAGAACGATCCGTTCACGCGGCCCGAACGGGGCTGTCGGCCGACGTCTCCGACCGTTCCGCACCGTCCTCGGTCGTACGTCGTAGAGCGCGGCTGTCTGCTGCGCAAAGGCGCTGCTCGGCGCAATGAGCGCGTCGCAACGGCTGTAGCCTTCGGCAAGTCGACGGGTGCGCCAGACGAAATCATGGGACATCGGCCCGCCTCGGACCGCTTCCCACCAACTCGCCAGGCAGGAGTGACAGGCTCCGACCACCGGCGTTTCCCAGGAGGCGGTGGTCTTCAAGGCGGGGCTGTTGAGGTGGATCAGGTCAGCACGCCTTTCCCGCGCGAGGCTGCGGACCGCCTCCGCGGCCCGGTCCAGAGCGCCCGTCTCTTGCGCCAACCAGTCCAGGGGCAGCCCGGCGACCACGAGGGATCGACCCGCAAGATTCTCCGCGGCCGCTCTCTGGCCTGGGTCGGGCGGAGGCCCCAGGACAAGGAGGGTGACCTCGGCTCCGTGAGCGACCAGGGCCTCCGAAAGGTCCAGGGCGTAGGTCCACACCCCCCCGACCGCATCAGCGGTCATGAGGACATGTCCGGGCCTCATGCCGCGGTTCCGAAACGGGCGTTCGGGCGCCGCTCCGCCCGCAACCACTCGGCCAGTTCCGCGACGCCCTGGCGCCACGACCTCGGCTGTTCCAGATTCAGCGACCGTCGCGCCTCGCTGGCGTCGGCGACGAAATATCTCTGATCGCCTGCGCGCCAGTCTTCATGGCGCACCTGGATGGGGCTTCCGACCAGGTCTTCCATATAGGAGATCAGCCCGTTCAGGCTCACGGCGTTGTCGGGTCCGCCGCCCAGATTGAAGGCGCGCCCCCGGACTGTATCGATCCGACGCCAGACAGCGACATAGGCTTCCACGGCGTCGGCCACATGCAGGATGTCGCGCACCTGGCGCCCGTCGCCGTAGAGGGTGATCGGACGCTGATCGAGCGCCCGGATGAGGAAGTGGGCGACCCAGCCCTGATCCTCGGTTCCCATCTGGCGAGGACCGTAGATACAGCTCATGCGCAAGACGCAGGCCGGCAGATCGAAGCTTCGGGCGTAGTCCAGAACATATTGATCCGCGCCGCCCTTGGAACATCCGTAGGGCGTGTGGAAGTTCAGCGGGCGGTCCTCGCCGACGCCCCTTCGCAACACATCGGTTTCGGCGGGAACCCAGGCCTCGTCGCGCAGGGAGAGATCAAGATCGGCGAGATCCCCGTAGACCTTGTTGGTGCTGGCGTAGACCACCGGGGTCCCTTTCCGCCGTGCGGCTTCCAGCACATTGAGGGTTCCGCCCAGATTGACGTCGAAGTCCGCCCGGGGGTGGGCCAAGCTGGTGGTCACCGCAACCTGGCCGGCCAGGTGAAAGACCACGTCGGCCTCGCTGACGGCGGCCTCTACCGCTCCCGCGTCACGGACGTCAGCGGCGACGTGACGAAGCTGGTCGCGATGGCGAACCTGCAACCATTCCAGATTCATCTCCACGCCCGGACGGGCCAGGATATCCAGCACGGTCACATGGCATCCTTCGCTCGCCAGACGGTCCGCCAGATTGGAGCCGATGAAGCCGGCCCCCCCTGTGATCAGGACCCGGCTCATGCGACCAGCCCTCGCAACTCCAGCTCACGCCGCGCCTGATCCCCCCGGTCGTGCGCCTCCTGTCGCGCCACCCATTCTGCGAGTTCTTCCAGCCCCGCCGCCAAGTCCTGTCTCGCTTCGTAACCAAGGATTTCCCCCGCCTTGGCGAGGTCGGGAATATTGTGCCGGATGTCGCCGGCTCGCGCCTGTCGGGTGATCTCCGGCGCGATATCGGCCCGCCCCATCGAAGCGGCCTGAAGGCGAGCCACCGCCTCGATCGTATAATCCACGCCGGAGCCGATATTGAACACCTCGCCGTCAGCTTCGGGCGTATCGAGCGCCAGGAGGAAGGCCCGCGCCACATCCGACACGTGGACAAAATCCCTTCGCTGCCGACCATCCTCGAAGACTATCGGCGCTTGACCGTTGGCGATCCGCGAGGCGAAGATGGCGAGAACGCCGGTATAGGGATTGGATAGGGCCTGTCCCGGGCCGTAGATGTTCCAAAGCCGCAGGGCGCTGCCTTCCATCCCGTACTGGGCGGTGAGCGTCAGGGTCAGGCGTTCCTGTACGTATTTGTTGATTGCGTAGACGCTCCGCAGCCCCGGCTGCTTGGTCTCGGGGGTCGGTACGGGAACAAGGGGGCGACCCTGTTCATCAAGGGGATCCCAGGAGCCGTCCGGGTTGCGCTTGCCGCGCACCACGTCCTGGCGCAGATCACCTTCGACGGTGCGATAGAGACCTTCGCCGTAGATGCTCATGGAAGACGCGACGACGACGCGCTGCACGGGTCGCTCGATGAGCTGCTGAAACAGCACTGCTGTGCCCAGATCATTGACCGAGGTGTAGCGGTCAACCGCATACATGCTTTGGCCGACGCCCACTTCGGCCGCCAGGTGAACCACCTTGTCCACGCCGGCCAGGGCCGCCCGGACCTTGGTGTCGTCGCGGATGTCGCCCACGATCAGTTCGACCTCGGGATCAAGTTCGTCGGGACGCTTCGACTGCGGATGGACCTGCTCGATTAGACTGTCCAGCACCCGGACGCGGCGCCCCTGCTCCAAAAACGCCTTGGCCAGGTGTCGCCCGACAAAGCCGGCCCCGCCGGTGATCAGCACGGTATCGCCCATTCCCGTTCTCCTCTCAGCGTCGCACAAATCTGGAGAAGCGGCTCGTCCCGCCGCTCGCCGTTTCGTCCTGCTCCAGCAGGGCCAGTCGTCGGTCTTCAAAGATCCGGAAGAACTCGTCCCAGGAGACGGGTTCGAGCCCTTCCTCCTGTTCGCCGTAATCAAACCGCAGCACGCCGCCGCCGCTCTGGTCGGCGGTGTCTTTCACCCGCGCGGGGCGCGCGCCCCTTTCGTCGGCCCAGGCCCGGATCTTCTGATGATCGGTCAAACGTTCTGCCGAAGACATGCACAGCTCTCCCTGTCAGGAACAGCAGGAGCAACATCTTCTACATCAACTGGTTCCAGTCGCGCTTCGCCCGAAGCTTTACGGTTATCGCCTAATGGCTTTCTGCAAAGCTCCTGAGCGCCAGTGTCCAATATTGAACTTTGACAAGACGGAATCCTTATTGATTTACGTCCAGACGGAACAACCGGGTTTGTAGATGCTTGACTACCCGCCGATGGAGACGTCGTTCGAGCGAGGAGCCGGGATGGAAGGGAAAACCGCAAGGATCGGACTGGTGGGCGTGGGCAACTGCGCCTCGTCCTTCGTCCAGGGCCTGCACCACTATGCGGAGGCGGCGAACAACCAGCCGCCGCCCGGTCTGATGAATGTTGAGCTCGGGGGCTATCATGTCCGGGATCTGCGGATCGTCTCAGCCTTCGACATCCACGCCGACAAGGTCGGTCGCGATGTCACGGAAGCCATATTTGCAGCCCCGAACAACACCATGCGGTTCGCCGCCCCCCCTCCCGCCGGGGTCACCGTCCTTCGCGGTCCCACCCTTGACGGAATCGGCCAGTATGTCGCGGAGGACATTCAGGAGAGCGACGCCGCGCCGGTCGACGTGGTTCAGGCGCTGATCGACAGCCGCACCGAGGTTCTGGTGTCCTATCTTCCGGTCGGATCGCAGCGCGCCGCCGAATTCTACGCGGAACAGGCGCTCAAGGCGGGCTGCGCCTTCGTCAACTGCATGCCGGTCTTCATCGCCTCCGACCCGGGTTGGGCGAGGCGATTCCAGGAGAAGGGTCTGCCGATCGTCGGCGACGACATCAAAAGCCAGGTGGGGGCCACCATCGTGCACCGCGTTCTCGCCAACCTCATGCGCGAACGGGGCGTCCGTATCGACCGCACCTACCAGCTGAATTTCGGCGGCAACACCGACTTTAAGAACATGCTGGAGCGGGATCGCCTGAAGTCCAAGAAGATCTCCAAGACCCAGGCGGTCACCAGCCAGCTCGACGTGCCGCTGGCTCCGGACGACATCCATATCGGTCCCAGCGACTTCGTTCCCTGGCTCAGCGATCGCAAGTGGGCGCACATCCGGATCGAGGGAACGACCTTTGGCGACGTTCCCCTCGCCATGGAGCTGAAACTCGAAGTCTGGGACAGTCCGAACAGCGCCGGAGTCGTCATCGATGCGGTCCGATGCGCCAAGACAGCGATGGACCGGGGCGTCGGCGGCCCCCTCATCGGGCCTTCGGCCTGGTTCATGAAGTCTCCTCCCCAGCAATTCACCGACGAGGAGGCGCGGCTGAAGACCCTGCGCTTCATCCACGGCGTCGACCAGCCGATCGGCACAAGCTGATGGGGGTGAAAATCTTCTGGGTCCGTCATGGCGCGCACGATCAGCTGGGTTGGGAACTCTCCGGTCGACGTCCTGGCGTAAGGCTCGGCGCTGCAGGCCTGGCCCAGGCGCGCGCGCTCGGCGTCCGGCTGAAAGAGGCGGACGTCCAGGACGTCTACACCAGTCCCATGGAGCGGACGCGCGAGACCGCCGACCCGATCGCCCAAGCCTGCGGCGCGGCTCTCCATGTGGAAGAGGCGATCAACGAGATCAATTTCGGCGAATGGAGCGGGGCGCGCATCAGCGAGCTGGACCAGCGGCCGGCCTTTGTTCGCTGGAACGCCGGCCGCGACCAGGCCTGCTGCGAGGACGGCGAGTCGATGATCGAGGTTCAGGCGCGCGTGCTGCGATGGATGGAAAGGGTCGTCGTTTCCGGCGCAAGCGCAGTGGTGGCGGTCAGCCACGCGGACGTCATCAAGGCGGCGGTCATGGTGACGCTCGGCCTCAGCCCCCGGTCCCACGATCGGCTGGAGATCAGCCCCGGCTCCCTCAGCTGCATCGCCGGCTCCTCCTGGGGATACAAGTTGTTAAGCCTGAACGAGATGCCGGAATGAGCGCCCTCTCCGTCGAACAGATACGCGCCAGGGTCGAAAATCTGGGCGACTGGTTTCACAACCTTGATCTCGGCGGCGTCCAGACCGCGCCGAACCATTTTTTGCACGATTATCCGCGCTGCAAGTTCGCGCGTTTCGCACACGCGCTTCCAGAAGATCTGAGCGGCAAGAGCGTGCTCGATATCGGCTGCAACGCCGGCTTCTACTCACTGGAGATGAAGCGGCGGGGCGCCGAGCGGGTTCTGGGCGTCGACTACGACGATCGCTATCTCGCCCAGGCCCGACTGGCGGCGGAGATCACCGGCGTCGACATCGAATTCAGAAAGCTGTCGGTCTACGATCTCGCCAGTCTGGGGGAGCGTTTCGACCTCGTGATCTTCATGGGCGTCCTCTATCATCTGCGTCATCCCCTTCTGGCCCTGGACCTTGTCCGCGAGCATGTCGCCGACGACCTGCTGCTCTTCCAGTCCATGCAGCGAGGGTCGGAGGTCACCGGCGAGTTCGCCGCCGACTATCCTTTCGAGCAGATCGCGCACTTCGACGAGGCCGATTACCCGAAGTTGCATTTCATTGAAGGCAGCTACGCTCGCGACTGGACCAACTGGTGGGTTCCGAACGCGTCCTGCAGCGCGGCGATGCTTCGTTCCTCGGGCTTCGACATCCTCGAACGGCCCGAGCCTGAAGTCTTTCTCTGCCGGGTCGGCGACCGCCCGCGGGGGGCAGAAGCCGTCTACCCGGCGCGCCGTACAGACACGGCGGCGAACCCTGCGTCGAAAGGAGCCTTGAATGATTGAAGCCGTAAAGCTCTGGAATGAGCCCAACAACAAGTCCCACTGGGATCCGCTGCTCGATCCCGAGTGGGACCTGTTCGCCGACATGACCCTCCGCGCCGGCGCCGCGATCCGGCAGGTCAACCCGGAGCTCACGCGCGTCCTGGGCGGCATGTCTCCGATTGACCCCTCCTTTATCGACCGGCTCGCCGGCAAGGGCGTCATGGAGGCTGTGGACGTCGTAGCCGTGCACGGCTTTCCCCTGGACTGGAATCTCTGGTCGATCGACGAATGGCCCGCAAAGGTCGCCGAAATCCAGGCGGTCACGGACAAGCCGGTTTGGGTCACCGAGGTCGGGGTCTCCTCCTTCGGGTCGGAGGAGGTTCAGGCCTGGGGCGTTCGCAAGACGGCCGACCTGCTGATCGGACGGTCCCCGCGGCTCTTCTGGTACAGCCTCTACGACCTCCCACAGGCCTGGGAGGCGACGACGAGGCACCGGGAGGCGGAGGGCTCCTCCTACTACCGTCATTTCCACATGGGCCTGCTGCGCGAGGACGGTTCGCCCAAGCCGGCGCTCGAGGCCTACAGGCCCTACGCCGCCGACATGGGCCTGTGCCAATGGTTCCACTTTCAGGATCACAGGCTCGATGAAGCGGTGAGCCGGATGCGCGACCTCGGCGTCCGTCATCTGCGGACAGGCCTCTCCTGGGCGGATCGTTATCGCGAAGGCGCCCTGGACTGGTTCGATCGCCAGATGGAGGCCCTCGCCGAGTTCGACACCACAGTCACCTTCTGCTTCACGCCTGAGCATCGCGGCGTGGAGCCGCATCATACGAGCCCCCCGCAAGTCGCCGAGGAGTACGCTGAATTCTGCGTCGAAATGGTCGAGCGATACGCGCCGGCCCGACCGGCGTCCCTTGAGGTCCAGCGCAAAGCGGCCGCCGCATGAAGATCGGGATCATCGGCTCAGGCTACGTGGGTCTCGTCACCGCCGCCTGTCTGGCCGAAATCGGTCATGACGTTTGCTGCGTTGATCGGGACGAGGCCAGGATCAGCCACCTGAACGCCGGCGGCTGTCCCCTTTACGAACCCGACCTGGCGGAGCTGATCGTCTCGGAGCGAGACGCGGGCCGATTGCGGTTTTCCACGGAAACCCGCGACGCCGTCGCCGGTCGCGAGGCGGTGTTCATCGCCGTCGGCACCCCGTCTGACCCAGCCGGCGACGCCGACCTGAGCTACGTCCACGCCGCCGCCCGCGACATCGCCGGACATCTGACCGATTATGCCGTGGTAGCGACCAAGTCGACGGTTCCGGTGGGAACGGCCGAGGCGATCTCGTCCATCATCGCAGAACATGCGCCCGGCAAGACGGTGGCTGTGGTGTCCAATCCCGAATTCCTGCGCGAAGGCTGCGCCCTGGAGGACTTCAGACGGCCGGACCGTATCGTCATCGGCGTGGAGGAGTCCCGCGCCCGAGGCGTGATGCAGGCCCTCTATCGCCCCCTCACACAACGAGGGGCGCGGCTCGTCCTGACGGACCGACGCACCTCTGAGCTGATCAAATACGCCTCGAACGGGCTGCTGGCGATCAAGGTGAGCTATATCAACGAAATCTCGGATCTTTGCGAGGATCTCGACGCCGACGTGATGATGGTGGCGGAGGGGATGGGACTGGACGCCCGCATCGGCGCGCGCTGTCTTCGGCCCGGTCCGGGTTATGGCGGGTCCTGCTTTCCCAAGGACGCCAGGGCGCTGCTCGCAACGGCGCGGAAGATGGGAACAAGGCTGCGGGTGATGGCGGCGGCCGACCAGGCCAACGAGGAAAGAAAGCACACGCTCGCGGCGCGCGTGACGGACGCCATGGGCGATCCGGCTGGCAAGACGGTCGCGCTCCTCGGCCTGGCGTTCAAGGCGGAAACGGACGACATGCGCGAGGCCGCGGCTCTGGACCTGGTTCCGGCCCTGCAGGCCCTCGGAGCGAGGGTGCGGGCCTATGATCCCGCAGCCATGGAGGGCGCACGGCGTCTCCTGCCCGACATCGACTTCGCCGAGACCCCCTATGAGGCGGCGCGCCTGGCCGACGCCGTGATCGTCCTGACGGAGTGGCGCGAGTTCGTCGACATGGATCTCGCCAGGCTGCGCGCCGTCATGCGCACCCCATGGATGATCGATTTCCGCAACCTCTTCCAGCCGAGCGACGTGGCCGCCGCCGGTCTGGACTATTTCTCTCTGGGCCGCAGCGCTGCTTCCGCCATTCCCCAGACCTTCGGAGGCCTCAGTGGATCCGCCGCCGCCTCGCTTTTGCACAAGCCGTCCGTAGAGTGACGAACGCCCACAACACGGCGGCGGTTGGCGCTCGCAGGCCCTCGGTCGGCGTCCTTACCTTTCACCGATGCATCAACTACGGCTCCTATTGGCAGGCCCGCTGCCTCGTGGAAGGGTTGAAAAGTCGCGGGATTGATCCGGTGCTGCTTGAGCATCGCTCCAGCAGGGTGAACCGCAGGGAATGGTCGACCGCCCTCAGCCCCACGCCAGCCCCGCAGACGCCGGAGCACAGGCGGCTCTATCATCGCAAGATCAGGCTGTTTCTCGAAGCGTTCGAGACCACCCTGCCCCTGACGCCCGCGTTTCCTCTGGACGACCCCCCTGCGGCGCAGGGATTCGCAGCGCTCGTCGTCGGCAGCGACGAGGTGTGGAACTTCCGCCATCCCTGGTATGGCGCACAGCCTCTCTTTTTCGGGGAGGCCCGGGGCGTCCGCCGGCTCATCGCCTACGCCGCCAGTTTCGGAAACCACGATGCGACGGACGGCCTTGGACGCGAATGGGCTGAACGGCTCAAGCGCTTCGCCTATCTGTCTGTTCGCGACGGGAACAGCCAGAGACTGATTGCGGGCGCCCTGGGCGACAGACCGCCTGTGGTGCTGGATCCCTGTCTCCAATTCCCTTCGGTCGCCCGGCGGCGCGACACGCATAGCGGCGAGATACTCCTCTACGGCCACGGATTTCCCCGCTGGTTCCAGAACGCGGTGCGCGCATTCGCGAAGGCGGTCCGCGCGCCGATCGTAAGCTTCGGCTATCACAACGACTGGGCCGACGAAGAGCGGATCGCCGAAGGACCCGAAGCCTTCGCGCGCGCCATGGGCGCCGCCCGCGCCGTCGTCACCAACTTCTTTCATGGCTGCGTCTTCTCCGTGATCAACGGACGGCCCTTTGTCACGACGCTGAGCGATTACCGGTTCAACAAGGTCCAGGACCTGCTGCTGCGGCTGGAACTCCAGTCTCGTCTCATGACCCCGGAGAGCCTGCCCTCCGACTATGGTTCGGCCCTTTCCGCCCCGCCGGATTCGAAAGCCGTCCTTGGGCTCCTGCGCAAGGCCTCCGACAGATTCCTTGATCAGTCCCTGGCCGGCCTGTGAACGCGTCTGCGCCATCGCTCGCGCCCGCCGACATCATCCGCGCCGGGCAGTGCATCGGTTGCGGCGCCTGTGCGGCCGCGGCTCCGGACGCCGGACATATGGATTTCGATCGCTATGGACAGCTGAAGCCGCAAGGCGGCCATCGCTTCCTGCGCCAGCGGACGCAGGCGTTCGCCCGCGCCTGTCCCTTCTCCCCCCATGCACGGAATGAGGACGATCTCGCCGCCCGGTTCCTCGCCGACGCCGTGCAGACGGATGGCCGGCTGGGCCGCTTCACCGCCTCTTTCGTGGGCCACGCCGACGCCCGCCTGCGCGCTAAGGGAAGTTCGGGCGGCATGGTCAGCTGGTTCGCTCTGTCGCTCCTGCAATCCGGCGAGATTGATGCGGTGGCCCACGTCGCGGGCGAAGGGCGTCCCGGACACTCAGAGCCGATGTTCGCCTATCGTCTGTCCCGCACCGAGGACGACCTGCTGGCGGGCGCGAGATCCCGCTATTTCCCGGTGGAGATGTCGCAGGTTCTGCGCGAGATTCGCCGGACGCCCGGACGGTACGCGGTGATCGGCCTCCCCTGCTTCATCAAGGCGATCCAGCTGATCCGCGCCCAAGACCCGCTGATGCGCGAGCGGATCACCTGGACGCTCGGGCTCTTCTGCGGTCACATGAAAAGCGCGCGCATGGCTGACAGCTTCGCCTGGCAGCTGGGTGCGCGACCGACCCGGCTGGACCATCTCGAGTACCGTCACAAGGACCCTTCACGACCGGCCCATGTCTACACCGTCGAGGCGCGGCTGAAGGACGGCGAGGTCCGCCGCAAGGACTGGTGGACTCTCGTCGACGGCGACTGGGGCGCGGGCTTTTTCCAGAACGCCGCGTGCGACCTGTGCGACGACGTGGCCGCAGAGACAGCCGATGTCGCCTTCGGGGACGCCTGGGCCGAGCCCTATGCGACGGACGGGCGAGGAACCAATGTCGTCGTCGCGCGACGGCCGGCGGCGGCGAACCGACTGCGGGAAGCCATGGCGGCCGGGGACATCAGCCTCGAGGAGGTCGAACCCGCCTTTGTCGTCGCGACCCAGGCGGCCGGCTTTCGCCAGAGACGAGAGGGGCTGGCCCATCGCTTGACCTGGCCGGCGTCGCCGGTGCGACCCGCCAAGCGGGTGGCCCCCCGCCCTGAACCCGATTTCCGGCGCCGACGCCTCTACGAGATTCGCGCTGGGATCTCACGATGGAGCCACCGGATGATGTGGCTCGCTCGACGCCTGAACTGGCCGGGTCTCTACCTGGGATGGGCCCGCGTCGTCCTTGCGATATATCATGGCGCCGCCTATGGCCGGGGTCCTCTGGCGCCCCCCCTCGCCGCCTATGATCGGCTGCGGGGTCGGAGCGGCGATGCGCCTTCCGGCCCCGCCTGAGCCGTCTCGATGATGATCTACGGCGATCATGTCGAGACGATTTCCGCAGCCGTCGCGCTCAACCGCCTGCGGGCGCGGCGCGAGGCTCTTTGCGCCATGGCGTCCGGTCTCTCCCGCCATGCCGCTCTGGTCAACCTGCACATAGAGGCCGGCCGCCTGGCCCAGGGGCTGGCGGACCGCAGTTTTGATCCCTGCGTCGGCGACAGGTTCGACAGCGCGAACGAGACGTGGATGACCTGGCTGGTCGATACCGCGCGGGCGGTGATCAGATCGTGGGAAGGGGCGTTTGCGCCGCAGACGCCGCCGCCGCTCCCTGACTCGCCTTCCGGCGTCGTGTCGCTCAAGACGCCCGAAGGATACGCCTACTACGGCCTTTTTCCCGAAGCCTACATAGGTCCGGCCCAGCGGCTCGACGCCAGGGGCGCGGGCGTACGCGTGATCGGCCTGCGCAGCATAGGCGCCAGCCTGGCTCCGATCGTCGCGGCCGTCCTGCAGGCCCCGCCCCCTCTCACCTTGCGACCGTTCGGCCCTCCTTTCGAGCGCCGCGTGCGTGTCGAGGCGGCGGCGATGGACCGGCTGCTGAAGGGCGGTCATACCTTCATCGTGGTCGATGAAGGTCCCGGCCTGTCAGGCAGTTCGTTCGCGGCCGTCGCACGTCTGCTGATGGACCGGGGCGTATCGGCGAGTCGCATCCTCTTCATGCCCAGCCATGCAGGCGGTCCCGGGGCTGCAGCCACGCCCCAGACCCGCGCCGTCTGGCGAAGAATCCGGACCTGCCCCGCCGACATCTTTCCGGATGACGGGACGGCGGCGCGCTGGTTCGGCGAACTGCTGGAGCAGCCCGTGCAGGAGATGATCGACCTCTCGGCCGGGGGATGGCGCAAGCTGCGTCTGCCCGAAAGACGCTGGCCCGGCGTCGATCCGCGCACGGACCGCAGAAAGCTGCTGGCAAGGACCTGCTCGGGCGGCTTCGTCGCGCGCTTCGCCGGTCTTGGCCTCTGCGGAGAGCTCAAGCTGGACCGCGCCCGCCGGCTATCGTCGGCCGGCCTCGTCCCTCCGCTCGCTGGAATGGCTCACGGCTTCATCGTCCAGGCCTGGATCGACGCGCCTTTCGTCAGCCGGGTGGCGCCGGAACAGGTGGGGGCCTACCTGCGCCAGAGACGCAATCTTCCGCCCCTGACGGCCAAAGGGGCCGAGCCGGCGACACTGGCCGCCATGGCCTTGGCCAATGTGGAGCAGGGCCTCGGCACGCCTGCGCGCAAACGAATGGAGCCTCTGCTCAGGGTCGCGGAGGTGAAGGCGGACTGGAGGCCGTGCGCCATCGACGCCGCCTGCCAGCCCTGGAAATGGCTCTGGAACGGTTGCGCCTTCCTCAAGGCGGACGCGCTCGATCATGACGCGGACCATGATCTGCTGGGGCCGCTGGATCCAGCCTGGGATATCGCGGGAGCCGGTCTGGAAATGGGGTATGACGCAGTCGAAATGGGCCGCCTGCTGGGCGCAGCGGGATTCTCCGGACCCTCGCCCCCTCGTGACGCGGCCCTAGGCTTCTGCCTTCTCTGCTATCCCGCCTTCCGGCTGGGCGCGAGCCACCTGGCGCAGTCGAGATTTCCAGCCGGCTCGGACGAATGGCGTCGACACGAGCAGGACCTGGCCCGCCATGAAGGCGATCTTCTCCGGCTGATCGCCGCCGCCGGCGCCTGACCCCTCGACGGATCGGTATCTGTCTGGACGCCGCGGAGACGAAACCCGCCCCCCTCACCTGGACCGACGCTGGCTGTCGCCTAGCTTCACTGGCGTCGCGGTCGCTGTTCCTTCGTGCCGCGATCTCTTGCCCTGCATCAGCCTGTTGTCGGCGACCGGGATCCCCGCAAGTCGGTCTTGATGGTCGACGCCGCCGCAGAAGCGATGCGTTTGTCCCGGGCCGAACCGGGCGTGAGCGTCTCTCGGTCGGTGTGGCCGGCGACTTCCGAGGCGACGTCCGGCGTGCCGATCAAGGATGGACCGTCAGATACATCCGCACGAGTTCCGAAAGGCTCCCCGCCTGCATCTTGGTCATGAGATTGGCTCGATACACTTCGACGGTGCGGGGGCTGATGTCGAGGTCGTAGGCGATCACCTTGTTGGCATGCCCGAGAACAAGACCATTGAGCACATCGCGCTCCCGCCCCGAAAGCGCATTGAAACGGGCGGCGAGCTCCAGTCGCTCGGCTGCCGCCGAGGTCGTGTCACGCACCGTGGCGACGGCGCGGCGGATCGAGGCGAGTAAAACCTCGTCATCAAAGGGCTTCTCTATGAAATCGACCACCCCGGCGCGCAAGGCCTCTACCGCCAGCGCCATGTCCGCATGGCCCGTAATGACGATCACCGGCTCGCCTGACCCGCCCTCCTGCAGACGGCGAGCCAGTTCGATCCCGGTCATGTCGGGCATGCGGACATCCGTGACCACGCAGCCAGGCCGCCGCTCCGTCGCCGAGAGAAAAGCGACCGCGCTGTCATAGGTCTCGGCCTTTAACCCGGCGGTATTCAGCAGGAAGGCGAGCGAGTCCCTGACGGCAGCGTCGTCGTCGATCACATGCACGACGGTGTCATTCGTCATTCGGGAAGGTCCTCTTCAAGACGGGCGCGGTGTAGCGTGAAATGAAAATCCGTGCCGCCCTGCGCATGGGTTTCGAACCAGAGACGCCCGCCGTGCGCCTCGATGATGGTCCGGGAGATCGACAAGCCGACGCCCATGCCAGCCCGTTTGGTCGTGACGAAGGGCTGGAAGAGTTGTTCCACGAGTTCGGGGGCGATCCCCGGCCCCGTGTCCGACACCGTCACCTGGACGTGATCACTGTCGAGCGGAATCGTCCTGATCGCCAGATCCTTGATCTCCACAGCCTCCATGGCGTCGATGGCGTTCCGGATCAGGTTCAGCAACACCTGTTGCACCTGAACCCGATCGGCGACCACGTAGTCGGCGGCGGGATCAAGGTCGAACCTCACCCGCACGCCGTGTTCGCGCGCCCCGACCAGAGCGAGAGCGCCGGCCTCCTCCACCAGCTTGTGCAGATCTTCTATTCGCCTTTCTGTTTCTCCCCGATCAACGAATTCGCGAAGTCGCCGAATGATCATACCGGCGCGGAGCGCCTGGTCCGCTGCGCGGTTCACGGCGTCGATGACCCTTTCAGCAGGAGCGCCCTCCGCCTGCAGCAACCGCCGGGCGCCCTTCAGATAATTGGAGATCGCCGTCAGCGGCTGGTTCAGCTCATGCGCTAGGGCCGACGCCATTTCACCCAGGGCGGTCAGTCGCGACACCCGGATCAGATCCGCCTGAAGCTCCTGGAGACGCGACTCGGCCTGCTGACGCTCGGTCAAGTCACGGACGAAACCTGTGAAGAACCGGCCTTCGGGGGTGCGCATCTCTCCGACGGCCAGTTCCATGGGGAAGGTCGAACCGTCCTTGCGCTGACCCACGACGACCCGTCCAAGGCCGATGATCCGCCTCTCGCCCGTCCGGTAGTAGCGGTCGAGATAGCCGTCATGCGCTTCGCGATGGGGCGAGGGCATCAACAGGCTCACGTTACGACCGAGCGCCTCGTCGGCGTCCCAACCGAAGAGGCGTTCTGCAGTAGGGCTGAAAGCGCGCATCTCGCCCTTCTCGTCAATGAGGATCATGGCGTCGGGGACGGTGTCGAGGATGAGGCGCAGATGGGTCTCGCGCGCCGAAAGCTCGCGGTGGGCCCGCTGGAACCATTCCCCGCCGAGCGTCACGGCGACGGCGACGATCAGAAAGAGACCTGTCTCCACGACGGAAGGCTCTGCGGCGCCGGTCGGGACCAAACCTCCGGCCAGGCCCAGTCCCGTCGCGAACACGCCTGGCCAGACGCCCCCCAGGGCCGATCCCACGACCACCGCCGGCACGAAGATCAGAAAAGAGGCCTGGCCCTGCAAGGTTTCGGAAAGGGCCACGCGCGCCCAGGCGGCCAGCAGCGCCAGCATCAGGGCGGCGACGGCGGCGAGCCAGGGCGAGGCAGGCCTTACGAGAATGGAAGGCGAAAGAATGGGCGAACGGAAGGCGCGCATCGGCCTTGTTCTAGGACTGCTGGTCAAGGCCTTGCACCTCCGGAATTTCCCCTAGGGTCAATGCCCGGATACCGCGACCGACGCGAGGCTTCTACATCCGTCTCATCGTCAAACGCCGGACAAGCCGGCCCGGAACTTACCGGATCCAAGGACCCAGGCCATGAGCGCCCCTCTCGTCGACATCTCCGTCCATCATCAGCCCAAGGGCCTCTCGGATCGCGTCGCCTTCGGCTTCACCAAGCTGCTGCGGTTCTCCGCCGACACCTTCTTCGCCAAGCGTTACGGGCACCGCGCTGTCGTGCTCGAGACCGTCGCTGCGGTGCCCGGCATGGTCGGCGCGACCATCAATCACCTGAGTTGCCTGCGGCGGATGTGCGACGACCGCGGCTGGATCAAGACCCTTATGGACGAAGCCGAAAACGAACGCATGCATCTGATGACTTTTATCGAGGTGTCGAAACCGACGCTGTTCGAGCGCTTCGTCATCGTTTCGGTCCAGTGGGTCTTTTATCTGTTCTTCTTCGCCCTCTATCTCGTCTCCTCCAAGACGGCGCACCGGGTTGTCGGCTACTTCGAGGAAGAGGCGGTCATCAGCTATACCCACTACCTCGCCGAGATCGATGAGGGACGTTCGCCCAATGTCGCTGCGCCGGACATCGCCAAGCGCTACTGGAACCTCCCGGACGACGCCACCCTGCGAGATGTCGTCCTGGTGGTCCGGGCCGACGAAGCGCATCACCGCGACGTGAACCACGGCTACGCCAATGAACTCGGCGGCCTGCCTGTCCAGGCCGTGGCCCCCTGCCCCCACCATGCAGTGCTCGAGCCCACCTGGAAGAGCGCGGCCTGATCTCTCGCAGTTGCGGACCAGAGCCGGTCGGCGGGCGGCGTCCGCGCCGCCGGCCTGTTCTTTCTCTCAAAAACCATCTTTTCCAAGGATTTCCCATGTCGCAAGCCTTAAGCGAGCGCACGATCACGCTTGTCCAAGCCACTGTTCCCGCCCTTGAAGCCAAGGGCCTGGAGATCGTCCACGAGATGTATTCGCGGATGTTCCAGAACCCCGAAATCCGTGATCTGTTCAATCAGTCGCACCACGGCGACGCTGGCTCCCAGCCCCGCGCCCTGACCGGCGCCATCCTGGCCTATGCCAGGAACATCGATAATCTGGGGGCCCTGGCCGCCGCGGTCGAGCGCATCGCCCAGAAGCATGTCGGGCTGCAGATCCTGCCGGAACACTATCCCCATGTGGCCAACGCCCTGCTGGGCGCCATAGCCCACGTTCTGGGCGAGGCTGCGACCGAGGAAATCCTGAACGCCTGGGGCGAGGCCTACTGGTTCCTGGCCAACATCCTGATCACACGCGAAGCCGTGATCTATAATGACCTGGCGACCGCCCAGGGCGGCTGGAACGGCTGGCGCGCCTTCGAGATCGCCGGGATCAAACCTGAGAGCTCGGTCATCACCTCCTTCGTCCTGCGCCCTGTGGACGGCGGCCCGGTGTTGCGCCACCAGCCCGGCCAGTACCTGACCTTCTGGTTCGACATCCCCGGCCATGCCCCGGTCAAGCGCAACTATTCCATTTCCAGCGCTCCGAATGACGAGACCTACCGCATCTCGGTGAAACGCGAGGACAAAGGCCTGGCCTCGGGCTGGCTGCACGACAAGGCCCGCGTCGGCATGGTGCTCAAGGTCGGGGCGCCGGCGGGCGACTTCTTCCTGTCCCAAGCGCCCGGACGCCCCGTCGTCCTGCTATCCGGCGGCGTCGGCCTCACGCCCATGGTCTCCATGCTGGAAGCGATCCTGACCGAAAACCCGCATGCCGAGGTCCACTACATCCATGGCGCAAGAGACGCCGAGACCCACGCGATGGGGGAGCACGTCCGCAACCTGACAGCGACCCGTCAGCGGGCCCGCAACACCCTCTTCTATGAAACCGCCTCCGCCACGCAAAAGGTCGGCGTCGACTATGATCATGAGGGCCGGATCACCGGAGCCTGGCTGCAGGCGCAGACGCCTGTCCATGAGGCGGACTATTATCTCTGCGGTCCGGGTCCGTTCCTGCGCGCTCTGGTCTGCGACCTTCATCAGGCCGGCGTATCCCCGGATCGCATCCACTATGAGTTCTTCGGTCCGGCCGACGAGCTTCTTGCGGCGTGACCGGCAGGTTGGGCGCGGCGCGCCCAACCCCTTTGGTCGACCGTCTACAACCTCTCTGTCTTGATGAATTGAAGCGGGACAGAAACCTGATCGGAAGGCAGGCCGACGGACCGCAATCCTGCTGCTCTCTCGACCTGCCCGTCCCGGTCCGGCGTCATACGCCGTAACGCGCCAGGATGACGTCGACAGCATCCTCTGCAATCCGTCGCGACGAGCGATCACCCGGTTCTTCCTGTCCCCTGACCAGGGGCGGGAAGACAATCGGATGTTCGATCATTCCCATCAACTGACCGGCGGTCCAGGACGGCTTGGAAACATTCAGCTGCCCTGCCCGTGTCATCTCCGCCAGAACGGTCATCAGGACGGTTCCGAAGTCACGACGGCCGCGTTCGAAAATCTGCGTGGTGATCGCTGAACACCGGGCCCGCTCCGCCATAATCAGAGCCAACATCGTGTTCACGAAACCGTCACTCATGAAGTCTGCGTAGGCGGCGAGAATGACGACCAGACGATCTCGCGGCGAACCCGTCGCAACAGGAACAGCGACCCTTTGCCGGGAAAGCTCCTCGGCGACTTCCTTGATGACCGCCTCGAACAACACCGCCTTGCTGTTGAAGAAGATGTAGAGGGTGGCGGTCGAGACCCCCGCCTCCCGGGCGATCGGCTCCATCCTGGTCCCGGCGTAGCCTTCGGCGATGAAATGCGATCGCGCCTGTCGCACTATGCAAGCCCGTCGCGGATCTGCGAGATCGCGAGCCAGTATGGTCATGGAAACATCACCCCGTGGAAGACGATAGAATGCTTCCCTCTTACAAAGGCTGCATCTCGTCAGGCGGAGCCATGACGCGGTTCATGTCCGCAGTGACAGGCCGTCCGCAAGCTCGTGCGGGACTGCGTCTGCGATTGTCCGACAAGGCGCTTCCTCCCCGCCTTCTGCTTTACAAAACGGCTCAAGCCTCGACAGAATTTCTTCCAACCCTCCGCAGTTCAGCTCGCTTGAGGCTGCGCGTCTCCTCGGGCAGAAGCAGCCCATGCCTTCCGCCACCTTCTTCTCGGCCAGTCTTTTCGTGCCGCGGCACGAAGCCGTCCGCTGTGGTTTGGGCGCGGCCCTGGGGATCGCCCTTTGCGGCCTGCTGGCCCGGAGCCTCGTTGACGGACATATTTCCCTCACCCCCCTGCTAGCCGCACCGATAGGAGCCTCCGCGGTCCTGGTTTTCGCCCTGCCCGCCAGCCCTCTCGCACAGCCGCGCGCCGTCATCGGCGGCAATGTGCTGGCGGCTTTTCTGGGCGTTGGATGCGGCATGCTCGTGTCCGATCCTCTGTTGGCCGCCGCTCTCGCGGTCGGCCTCGCGATTTTCGCTATGAGCCTGCTCGGCTGCCTGCATCCGCCGGGCGGCGCCATGGCGCTCGGTGCAGCGCTCGCGGCTTCCTCTCCGGCTCCGCTCGGCTTCGACTACCCGTTTGTCCCGGTCGGCCTCTGCTCGATTCTTCTGGTCCTGGCCGCCTCTCTCTACGGACGCTTCACAGGGCATGCCTATCCTCATCGCATCGCTTCGCCGAAACAGGCGCACGGTACAAGCGACAGCCCTCCGAGCGAACGTTTCGGCTATACGCGCGCCGACCTCAACGAGGCTATGAAGCATTACGGCGAGTTGCTCGACGTCAGCCGTGAAGATCTCGATGCGCTCTTTCGCAAGGTGGAGCTCGAAGCTCATCGTCGTCTTCACGCGGCGATACCCTGTGCCGACATCATGTCGCGGGACATCATATCCGTGTTGGCCGGGCAGCCGGCCGACGCTGCCCTGGCCAAGCTAAAGGCGCACGATCTTAGAACCGCTCCGGTCGTCGATATTCGCGGACGCGTAATTGGCGTGGTGCGCCGCGCGGAACTTCTCGCTGGCGAGAACAGGCCCGTAGGCGGCCTCACGGACCCCTTGGTCCATACCGTTCATTTGAATGCGCCGATTGAAGCTCTTTTCCCCATCCTATCAAGCGGCTCCGCCCATGAGGTCATGGTGATAGACGACGATCACATCCTGGTCGGCATCGTCACGCAAACGGATCTTCTTGCGATGCTCTACCGCGCGCATATTGTTGAAGCTGCGGTGTCGAACGCAGCGGCCTGAGCATCAACCCGCATCATGATGGGGCCGCCGCGGCTCCCATCCTCCATCGTCGCACCTTGAGGCCTCGCGGCCGACAAGCCCATGTCGACGTCCGCGGCCGCCAATAATCCTTGTCCTAGCCGCTTGCGCAGGGCAGACTGTATCGTGTTGCGATATATTTATGCGATGGGAGCCGCTCATGACAGAGTCTGAACTCGTCAAACGATCGCCTACGGGGGAAGTGACCATTCGGGTATCGAATGAAGGTCCTGCCTGGTTGCTGGAATGTCGCCCCGGCTTCGAGACATTGATGTTCTCTTGCAGCCAGTCGGCGCAAGCCACAGGTGAAGCCCTGGCCACGCGGTTCGCCTGTGCTGGTCAAGGCGTTCAGATGGCGGTCGAGAACGTCGGTCATGCCGTCGTTGCAACCCGGACCTTCTTTCCTCTGTTAATTTCAGAATTGCGGCCCGCAGAGATCACAAGAAGGATCGGCTGGTGAAATCAGTTCTCTTCTTCGCGGCATCAGGCATGCTCGCGCTTCTGGCGGGAATATTCGTCATGCTGTCTGGAAGCATTATTTCGAATGTCTACGAAATAGCGATCGGAGCTGCACTGGTCGTTGCTGGACTCTCATCCATCGGCTGGTCGGTGATAGTTCGAAACCGACACCTTTAGCGACAAGCCATCGCACCCCTTACTCAACCGTCAAGCCCTTCCGGAACCTGCCAAACATCGAACACGAACTCACCCGCGATGACTACGAGACCTTGGCGCGGTTTCGTTTTTCAATCCGCCAATACCTGCTGTTCGCCGAAAAGGGAGCCCAGGCCGCCGGCCTGACCTCACAACAGCATCAGGCTCTTCTGGCTATCAAGGCGCAAAGCTTCACCGGCGTTATCACCGTCGGCGACCTCGCCAAACGTCTTCTTCTGCGGCCGCACAGCACCGCAGAACTCGTCAACCGTCTGGCGCTCGCCAATCTGATCACGCGCACGGTCTCGGATCAGGATCGTCGCAAGATAGGGCTTCATCTCACGCCGAAAGGCGAGGCTGTGCTGGCCCAGCTGTCTGAAAGCAACCTGCAGGAACTTCGAACCGTGTCGCCTGCCTTCGAAACTCTGATCGAACGGTTGGCGCATCTGGTCGAGCCGGAGAGCCGAAAAGAATAGATCATTCCTCAGCTCTCGATTTCAGGCTTCGGATCAATTTCGACCGCTCGTTCGTTCCAATCCCATGCGGGATGGATTGTACAGGGTCGGCTTCAAAACGCGTCTCGGCACAGGCTTCGGCGTGGTCACCCTCCAGGAAAGTCACATCGCCGGGGGAGACAGCAGTTTGTGGTATGTCGGTTCCTACCAACTTCAGGACGGTCATTTTCAGGCTGAAATCCAGGTTGATCGTCATACCGAGACGCCATTGGCCAGGTCGGTGTTCGGGGTCGAACGCGCCCGGATCCGGCTGGAAGGAGACGCGGTTGGAGACGAGGCATTGATGAAGGGCTCCTCGCCTGACGCGCCCGAAGTGTCTTTTGAAGCTGTCCTTTCACGATTGGCATGACGTCACGGTCACCCGTCTCGTTCCAAGCGCGCTACAGACCGGCACGGGCGCGTTCGACACCCTCCCTCTGACGCGCTAGCTAAGATTTTGGTTTAATCAATTGGGTTCGTCCACGCTCGTCGACGAAGCGTCTGATAAGGGGATCGGGGCCGAAACGATGACGGCGCTCAGCGGTCCAGGAACTCTAAAGGGCGGGGTATGCGCTGCCGGCGCCGCCAAAGGAGCATCCGGTTTGGGTTACCGCCATCCGTGCACCGACGCTCCTTGTCCTTAGAAGTCGAGGCGTCGCTTCTGTCGAAACCGCTCAGAAACTCACGCGGATGAACCTCGACCTTCGCTAGGTGGTGTGGACAAAGTGCCTGACCCACAAGCGGATTGAAGCGACGAGGACGAAACCGAGGAAGCTGTCGGCGGTCTTGTCGTATCGGGTCGCCAGTCGGCGGCTGTGTTTGAGCCTTGAGAA